>Ga0233412_10000838_pt1 | contig 17107 bp, 29 predicted proteins | sample Na_anoxic_4_MG_FD_180667 | JGI IMG/M metagenome (GOLD analysis project Ga0233412, IMG submission 180667) | Seawater microbial communities from Saanich Inlet, British Columbia, Canada - Na_anoxic_4_MG | ecosystem: Environmental > Aquatic > Marine > Inlet | place: Canada: British Columbia...
TTCTTTATAAGCCAAGCATCAAATTCCGCCCCATAAAAACGGTCTGAAGTGTCTTTTCTTTCTATAATAAGAGCTATGGATAATACACAAATCAACATAGCTGATAGAACGATATACGTAATAAATGTCTTCATGGTGGTATTTATTAACCTATCCTTGTTATTTTCCTTTTATTTTATAGGTTCCCAATAATATATGGGCCTTCCAAGCTCTTCAGCTATTTTAATTTCTGCCTGTACTCCGACACTTTCTTTCCAGCCATCAAGCATTAAAACACAAAGAACATCGCAAGCCGTAAGGAATTTTCTATCATAATCTGCCCAATATTCCCAATACCCCGGAATGTCGTACTTTACTAGAGGATGGGTATGTGCTATCGGAGAAAATATAAAAAGCCCTTCTTTCATCAACTGTGCCGTTACTTTACATACTTCTTCAAATCGGTGTTCTACAACCTTTTTGTCTTCATGCGTATAAGGACTTGCCATATAAATTAATTCATTTTTCGGTAATTGCATCAAATCAGTATAACAAAAAATAAAATAAAAACAACTTTTATCTTTTCTTATTTAAACTTTATGGATGGTATACTGCCTCTTAGACAGGAGACCAATAATGAAACTAGATTTTGAAAATATAACATATGGCGATATTGTCAAACTGAAAAGCGGTGGACCCAAAATGACTGTAAGCAGTTTTCGTGCTAGTTATAATCAAGTTTACTGTGAATGGTTTGATGGTGGAAACCACAAAAAAGGCACTTTCGTTATGGAAGTACTCAAATACGCTGAGATTGATTATTCGTAAGCCGCATTCGACCTTTTAACAACGGCTTGCACCATTTCTTGTGTAATAGTTTCGGCAGAAACAATATCTTCTGGCGGAACCGCTCTGAATCTTTTTAGCCATTCCCCAAAGGCACCAGCTTTTTCTAATGGAGAATTATTATCAGGTTCCCATTCCCCCGTGTTCTTTATTTTTAAGATAAAAATATTTCCATCCATAGAACCTTTATATAAATCCCAATCCATTTTGAAGGCCCATTTTACAGCATCGCCTTCATCTTCGAAAACATATATCTCGCCTTGGCCATGACGGTCCCCTCCTGTGGTCACCCAATTGCTTGTTTGCATCGGCTTAAGACCTTCTTTCATTATTTTTGATACATATTCTTTCTTTGTAACATGATACACGAAAGGAGTATCTACATTCTCAAGCCATTGTCCAAATGTTTTCATATAAGTATTTATATCACCTGCGCCAAGATTTGAACTCGGACCCGAAATTTTGGAGATTCCGATGCTTCCATTACACCACGCAGGTATGAACGTTCTTGGGGTCTTGCGACCCCAAGAACGATAGGTTTAAAACAATTTTCACCCTATTCACTTATAAATTAACACGTCAAAGCATATACGCTTTAATCGAGGCAGTTGGATTCGAACCAACATCAGGCACATGGCCCACGCCTTATCGGGGCGCTCCCTTCCCATCGGGCATACCTCGGGAACTTCATTTTTATAAACATTCTAATTTGTGGTCAAACCCATAAAATAAAGTTTAAGAAGGATTAATTCACTAAATTTATTATAATAAATAGTGAAAGACATATATTTTATAGAATGCGGAATTTTACGTAAAGGGGAATATCATATTTGCGAATATTGTAAGGCAAAAATGATAAGAAGATTAAACGGTCAACAAAGATATTGTTCCATGAGATGTTCATCAAAATCTAAACAAAAACAAACAAAACCAAATATCTCAGAAAAACATGTAATCAACAATAAAATTATATTTTTCAATGAACCGGGACACGGTAGAAGAAAAGGTAAAAAATTCATTTGTAAACAATGCAATAAAGAGTTTATTACAAGAATGGATTTTAAACCAAAATATTGTTCCCAACAATGTAAAATTAATTATCATAAGACCCTATACTTTAAAAAACCATGCGTAAACTGTGGCAAAATAATAAGCAAAAGATTCAAAGAAACTAGAAAAAGTAAAACAAAAAATATATTTTGCAATTCCTCTTGTGCGGCATCATATAACAACACTTTTAAACGTAAATCTAGACGTTCTAAAGTAGAAATAATGCTGTTTGAAATGCTAAAAAAAGAATTTTCTAGCCTAAAATTTGTTCCTAATGACAAAAAATTATTAGATGGATTAGAAATAGATATCGCTATTCCGTCTCTTAAATTAGGCATCGAATGGAATGGAATAGTACATTATAAGCCTATTTATGGACAAGCTAAATTAAACATAATCCAAGAAAGAGATGCCAAAAAACAAATATTAGCACAACAAAAAGATATAAATCTTATAGTAATTACTGATTTAGTGTCAACAGAAGCAAAAGTAAAAGAAGCATTTGTCTCTGTTAGTAAAATTATCAGACAACTAACAAATTAGAATATTTAATTTTCAAAAATCATAGTCAAGCCTATCACCTGACAAATAAACGGGTATACGATGGGTGCTGCCCCCACTATCCCTGCTGTCACAAAGCAGTGCCTCTGCTGTTTGGCCTCATATACCATATATTTAATTATAAAACTGGGACGCTAGGACTCGAACCTAGAACCTCTTCCTTTGGATGGTGTAATCCTGACAAGCATTCTCTTAAAGAGACAAGTGGTGACAAGATATTTTTAGCGCTCTGCCAATTGAGCTACGTCCCATTATTCAGTTTTAATTCTTCAAGTGTTTCTGGAATCTTATCCATGAAACACTTTGCTAATTTCAACGCTTCTTCTTTATTATTCGCTGTTGCGATGAAGCCACCGGACGCCATTAGCATTGGCATCCGGTACGTCACTAATTTTCATTCGATTCATTTTCATAATTATTTCCATTAAAAAAGCCCGCTCAGTTTTGGCCTGAGTGGGCTATTGCTAAAAACTCAGGCTCTTTTGCCTGAGTCATATTTTTACAAGACTCAAGGCATACCAGTACCGCTACCAATGACATGTTGCCACTGTTGCGTTGTCGTCCCGGTATGTCCTGTTGTTATAAGCATCGGTCTTATTTCTCCTGCCCTATTACGGGCTTCACAAGTATAGTATAGGGTCATGTTTCTTTTTTGCAAGCTCTTTTTTCGAATTTTTCGGTTTTTTTATTCGAGCCATCCAGCGGCTTTAACAATCTTATATACGGCATCAACATCTAATGGCACAAAACCAAAATCTGCACGTATGTGTAATTTAGCTGCGGCTGCTGCACCACCGCCCCACATCTTTTTTACTTCTTCAATACCTTCGGCATGATGTCGGACAATACGATGTTTGGGTCCAAGATAATCAAAAAAGAAATCTAACCAAATATGAACCTTCTCATATTTTGCACCCAACTTCATTAAACATTCTTCACAATGTTCTTCAAACTTCATTGCATTCTTTCCATTCATCTTCAGCCATTACGGAAGCCACTCCTACAATAGTTGCCAAATCACAATCATATAATCCTGATGTGCTGAAAGCATTTAATTCAAGCAAAAACAATTTGCCGTCACTCTCACAGACATCTAAAGTGTAGATAGGGTCTGGTTCCCATTCTACCGCATCTACTATGCTCTGAGCGTACACAGCAGCGTCACAGGTGGTTTTTACTACCTCTGGTTCTACATCTTTACCTAATCTATATTGACTACCTGTAATTACTTTCTTTTTAGCAACAACAAATCGCCATTCTTTTGTGATAACTTTAGGAGTTGTCACAACTGTCATAAGTTCAGGGTTTTCATGATAGAACCCAAATCCTAATGCGTTTTTATTCATTTCTTCGAAAGACACTACATCGCCAGCGAATTCTTTAAACCCGCTACTTGGACGGACAAAAACATTATTGTCAACACCCATCTTTTCATATACGAATTCTTTTTGTCTCAACAATTCCACGGCTGGCATCATGAGATAATCTTGGTTCAATAGAAACTTTCCAAAATAGGTGTAATACGTTGAACATTCAAAATTCTTTAACGTACACCATCCGCATGGAACCCAAGCTTTTTCTCTAAGAAGCTGTCTCATCAAATTGAGACTTCCATAGAATAAAACACAACCATCTGAAGCAACACCGTTTGGGTTTTTATATTTTCCATTTTCCAACGGCAAATATTTGACCAATTCGAACGGCACTTCTTGCCGTGTCAATTCAGCTTTCAAGGCATCAATATTATGTTCGAATACTTCGCCTTCTATAACCCATGTTACTTTCATTTATTTTACACCTATCAAAGCTGGAAGATTATCAACATAATCATTGACCATCATTATCTCTGGATTTATAAACTCTGTTACCCCGAAACAGAACACAACATCTTTTCCATCTTTGTGTATTTTTTTACTTCTTTTACGAATATATTCTTGGATTTCACCCAACATTAAATCAGAGTGAATCGGCATGGCTTTCAGGCCATTTCCTGTTAAAATATATGCGAATTTAGTGTATCTCATAAACATTTTTATAATTTCCTTCTGGAAGGAAGGGTTGAACAGTTATATTGTCTTTCTTTGTCGGTTAGATTGGAAAACCATAAAGATGCGGCTACCCAAAACAAATGGTCTGCTGCCTCTTGCGATATTTTTTTCTGCTCGATATCCCTCTCCACCATTATTATAAATGATGACATTTCATGAGTACCAACCTTGGGAACAACATGAATAGCGGTGTACTCTGCTGCCTCTTTCAATATTTTTGGGTCGCTGCTTTCCATGCATTTATCATTTATCATTTATCATTTACCTACTCCAGCTTCACGGTCATAAGCCCACTGCAACCGTTCTCTAACAACTTCTATATTAGACCCGTCATAGTGAACAACTTGATTGTGAGTAAAATCTTTATTCCCATCATCAAGTGGCATAATGCCAACGCCACGAGGACGATGTTTAAGCCAAGGTTCCATAAATGGAACATAATCATCAACCAAAACACGACCAAAAATTATATCTTTGGCATCTTCTGTAATTATTGTCGAAACAGATTTCGGTAAATTCTTATGACACCATTCTACCTTTTCGGTCCACGCAGAAGTAGTATGACTTGGGCCTTTAGTAAGAACATGAACCTTGAACCCTATCGACAAAAGGACTTCAAGAATTTCAAATCCCGGCTCGAAGCGGGGAAGGTTAAGCCACCATCCCGGCTGCTTCTTAATCAGCCACATCCTGCGTTGGATATGTATAGGTGCGTCCCACATATCAAACTTAGGTTCATCTGGACCCATAAGAGGGGCCAAGTCTGTAGCCAACTGGCCAGCATAATCCGCTACTGTGCCATCCATGTCTAATAGTGCTATTCTCATACCTTTACCTGTACAAGTTAATTAACTGGAACGTATGGGAATCGAACCCAACCTCTATCATTAGCATTGATGTAATCCTGACGGGCATTCTCTACTAGAGAGACAAGTAATGACAAGATGTTTAAGCGCTCTGCCGTGAGCTTCGTCCCGATATTTAGTTTTTAGTTTTCGACTACTGGAACGTCTGGGATTCGAACCCAACCTCTATCCTTAAAAGGGATGTAATCCTAACGGGCATTCTCTACTAGAGAGACAAGTGGTGCCAAGAGTTATTGTAGCGCTCTGCCAATGAGCTTCGTTCCATATTCTATTATAACTTAACTCACAATATATGCAAGTTAATATTTCTGCACAGACACGAAAGAGATTCGAACTCTTGTTGCGGCTTTCGCCTATCGGGATTTGCAATCCCGCCCCTTCAACCACTCGGGCACCGTGTCATATTTTCACATTACCTCTGACCAGTATTCTGGGTCATCGTTTGGAAACAAATCCACAGAACCATCTGGCTTGTACGGCTTAGTTGCACAAGTCTTATCTGAATAAAACACCAATACGTGATTAGGACATAATCTCATTTCAGTAATAATTTTATATTGTGTAACCATATTTTCACATTACCCCTTCCATCCACTCAACACTTTCCAATTTTAAATAATCTATCATCCAATCATAAAATGGAATAGTAGGCTTTCTATTTTTACATTTCCCATGACCATACTTGTTATGCCAAGTTCCTCTTTTCCAAGTAGACCTTTTCCACTTCCTTGAAAGCTCAGTCAAATTTATTTCAAAATCATCATCCGCAAGGAAAGTGTCAACAATATATTCTTCATCAGTGTATTCACTGTCTTCTTTTAACACAAAAATTTTCATTATGATACCTATTAACTTTCGTATTGGGTCAGGGGGGATTCGAACCCAAACCTGCCTATGGTTTAAAAGACCATTGCTCATCCAGATGAGCTTCTGACCCGATACGCCCTACAGGATTTGGACCTGTGACCTTGAAATTAAGAATTTCCTGCTCTACCAGACTGAGCTAAGGGCGCAACTGTATTGTGCTCACCCTTAACTAATTAGCGGGTGAGCTATCCTTTAACTCGTTTGTCTTTGTATATCTGCATCATTATTACTTCCATATTCTAAAACGATTTTAACACGTTTGACTTCTTCGCCCCAGTGTCGCACAAGGGCGAGAAGGTCATCTTCTTCTAACTTAAGTCTTTGTTCTAATTTTGTACTCCATCAGGAAACTCCATTTTGGACTTAACCACTTCTCTGTATATGTCGCCAAGTTGCTCGGGTTTATCATTCCAAGCACATCCTTTGACCCACACACCACCATCAACGGCGACATGACAAGATACTATCTTATCGCCATTGGTATTCGACGTGGCCGTACTAGAAGTACGACCACAACTATCACATTTCATTACAGGCATAATCTTTTCCTTTATTTTCTCTTCAAACTTGACTCGAAATTCACTTTTCAAGTCTATATACTTTTATGAAAAATCATTATGAACTAATATGCAACTACTGCAACAAACCTTTTTTCAGAGACAATAAACAAAAATTCAAACCAAGAATTAATGTTTTTTGTTCCCAAAAATGTTCACAAAAATTCAATATAACATCTATCACAAAATCATGTGCAAATTGCGGCAAATCAATAACTAGAGATTTATCAGTCGTTAAAAAATCAAAATCTGGTCGATTCTTTTGCTCCAGTTCTTGTGCCGCCACTTATAATAACACACATAAAAAACACGGAACTAGAGTCAGCAAGCTTGAAGTATGGCTGGCATCCAAACTACCAGAAATTTATCCAAACCTAAAATTCCATTTCAACCGTAAAGATACTATCAACTCGGAACTTGATATATACATACCAAACTTAAAGTTAGCTTTTGAACTTAATGGAATTTTCCATTATGAACCAATATACGGAGAACAAAAGCTAAACCAAATACAAAACAATGACCAACGTAAATTTCAAGCATGTCTTGAACAAGGGATAGAATTTTGTACTATAGACGTATCTCAATTCTCATATTTTAAACCACAAAAAGCTGAAAAATATCTAAAAATAATAATAGAAATAATCGACCGCAATATTTAGTTGTAAAACACCGAGAGAAGGAATCGAACCTTCGACCAATTTCTTAGCACTTAGTTAACAGCTAAGCCGTTAGTACCAGCATAACCATCTCGGTATGCGCTCCTTGAGGAGGACTTGAACCTCCAACCTAACGATTAAATCATGAGCCTACACTCTCAGTCGTTCGCTCTACCAATTGAGCTATCAAGGAATATATTTACTTTTTATCAAGATGGTGTTTCAATTGGCCCTACAAATTCACCATCTAATTGTGCAACTAATATATTTACTTCATCACCGTTGTTGGAATATACGGCTCTGATTCCGCTGGCTGATTCATATATCTTCACAATCATCCAACCATTACCTTCGGTATGAGAACGAAATATCCTGTTACACAGTTCGTTATCTCTATACCAATACATTCCAGATTTATCTGGTGTTTTTGTACTTTTAAACTCTTTCATAATTATCTTCCAATAGCCAGCCCCATGCCACGCTGCTATCCACTGCCGCCATCGCTACAATGCGGCCCTTCCATAATCAAGGTTTTACCCTTTGCCCAACTACACCCAGAAGGGTTCGAACCTTCGACGGGGCTTAATGCCACTCCAGAGTAAGAATCTGGTGCCTTCGTCCACTCGGCCACGGATGCGTATAATACATGTCTCAGCCAGCCCCATCCACGCTGCTTTGCTCTCCCGCCATTGATACGGGCCTTTCCACACTATTTAATTATAATAAAAAAACCGCTCAGTTACCTGAGCGGTTTAGATATTCCCAACGGCTCAGGCATTCGCCTTGAACCGTTTTTCCTTTAATCAGTTCAAAGCATACATATATTCTTGCAATTAATATTGCAGAACTGTTTACACAGTGTTTTATTAGTATGTCTTTGAATTTGTTTCATTACATTTCCAATCGGCTTGGCACGGTTTCCCCGAACTTAATCGGGCGGTGATTTCGTTGTGCCATAAGTAATATACTGTTCTGCTAACGTTTTGTAAACAGAAAAATCATTTTTTCTGTAAATTCTTTTTCGTTTGAGCCTTCATCTGTTTACAAGGAGGAGGAGGCCAAACTGGTTGTTCACGGGGTGCTATTAGGCTGTAGTAACTAACTTTTTTTATGCGTTGTCCTAAGACGTTTCTATTTCTACTCTGCATTTAACTCTATCCTTTGGCACGTTTCCCGAACTTAATCGGCGACGATATCCTTGTGCCACACTTAGTATAGGTTATTAAACATGGTTTGTAAACAGGAAAACATGTTTTCCATCCATGTACATCATAATTATAATTTCCTAGGGTTATATCCATGATTTCTAAGGAATTCATCCGCAGCCAGCTTTAAATCATGGACTGGTGCTTCTTCTTTCTCTCGCTTTTCGAGTATTTTCTTAGCAATAAACGCATACTCATGAAAATCTGTATCTAAAAGATTTTCCCCAACCCATCTGAGATAACCATCTGGACATTCTCTAAGACGTTTTCTTTTATGTTTTCCGAATGGTAGTTTAGTGTTTTCTGTCACTGCTGAGTTTCTAGTCATTAATTATCTCCAAATAATTTGAACCTGCATATGATAACCTTAATCTTATAAAAAATAAACTATAAACGTATATATTATTATGAAAAGTTTTACGACATGGATGGAAAGATTAGAATCTGAAGCTGGCACTCTCCGTCTCCGCTCTTGGTGTTGATAACGCCCGCAGTGTATTACACGCTTATGGTTTTTCAGATGAAGAAATAGCAGAAACTCGTAAAATATTATCTGTTAATGGGAAATTTAAGACGGTCAATTGGGTGTTTGGAATAAAAGGATTGTCTTATGAACAGGCACAAATAGCAGTCGAAATGTTAGAACAAATTGAGAAATAATTATTATGAAAACATTTACAGAATGGGTAGAGCAATTTGAGGGCGAGTACGATGATTTAATGTCTGATTACGGATTATCCGACGAAGATATAATCGAAGCCCGTAGAATATTTAATGCGGCAAGAGGTGATGAGGGTACTGTAGAAGAATGGCTACAAGGCGAAAAAGGATTAAGTTATGATGATGCTCGGGCTTGTATCCATGCACTTAAAGCGGACCCCAACGCTCTTAAATAACTTCAACACCGTGAATTATAAACATATTCTGAAATGCCTCTGACCTATTTTTAAACCGCTCGGGTAGTTTAGCTCGACGGTGTTCAACATCCTTATGATAAGCATCCTGTTCTTCGGGCGACATATCTTGACCCCACTCACAAGGGCCACAAATGGCATCCAAACGCCTTTTAAATTTATCTAATGTCATAATAACCACCATATTCCATAGACCACTGCGGCTATCGTTGGTATTGAGCAAACCATACACCAGCCCATAAATCTGGCGATACCTTGAAATCCTTGGCTATGACCACCAAACCATGTAATGCCAACTTTTATTAACAATACATTGATAATAGTTATAAGAAATCCTAATGGTAAACCAATCCAGAAAAACGGCATTAAAAGTTTTTTATTCATTATTCTAATCTCCCATTACCCTTGAACATCGGAGATGCTATTTGGCCTTCTGGTGTCATTGGATACAAATAATTTTCAATACTACCTATTAAATCAGGATTATCGACAACTACTGTTACTTCATTCGTTCGCACAAGAATATGAACCATTGAATCAACTAAATGGGGTTCGGCACCCAACTCATCCCACTCCATAGATTTTTCCATATTTTGATAAATAAATATATCTGCGTCTATTACAACATCCCCTATCGGAATTTTTACACCACCATCTGTATCTTGCGCCACGGCATCTGGCCAAAGATTTTTAATTAATTTTAACAATACAGCCACAATATTTTGTGAGCTTATTTTATCTGTAGGGATAACAATATCAATTCCGCCAATAATCATTTTAAACTCTCCCATCGAACACATCTTGTTGGAACATTTTTAATCACAGTTCCATCTGATAGATAATAATCTCTAAAATCACGAGGAATCATATCATCACATCCATTAGCCATTTTTCCTGTCCAACTTTCAACTAAAATACATTCTCCATTTCCGAATGTAAATTTCTTCACTTTATCGGATGGATATTGTACATCTAATTCTATTATTTCTTTAAATACTAATTTCATTAAATATTTTCCCAATCCTCAACAGCTTTTTCAAACATCTTGAACAATCCATCCCTTTTTCTTGCAGTAAGAATTTGACCACCAAAACAAATTCTAAAAACAGCACGCCCAATACCATTATGACTGAAAAGAACATATTTATCAAAATACTTTATACGTTCATCTTCATTGTATTTCTTTACAGTTTCAGGCTTGACACTGGGAAGCTGTAACTTCTCACCTCTATGATTAAAAATATCCATTATATTATTGCTCCTACTAAAAGATATATCCCATACACTACCCATGCTAAATATGGCGATAATACCAATAAAGGCAATAAACATAAGAGCGTAAAGTCCATCGACAAATTCTTTAATTATATTCATTTTTTTAAATGAGAAAGTGAAGAGCCAAGAAACCTACGTCGTTCGCTTCGTTCTTTTGTGTTAGATGAATTCCAGCCAGTCACGTTAGCCAAAATATCCTGTACTTCCTTAGATTCCCACAATTCAATGTCAGATTCGGGCCAACCATGTGAGGTACACGCAATGCCAGCTTTGAGATATCTTTGTCGAATTGCAATCTCCTTTTCACTAGCTGGCCCAAAATGCTTTTTACAAAAGGCCGCAAACCTTATCCGATGCATCTCGGGCGTATCCGATGGGTCACTTAACGCCTCATAATCCTTTATCATATCTGTTTTATTCATCTTCTTTATCTTCCGTAATTGTTACTACTGGATTTATTGTAAGTTCTATTTTTTGTGTTCCACCGAGAGGACTAAATTTACTTACTTCTTTTAATCCGGGTAATTTTTCTTTATTTTCTTGGGCTAAATTATTCACGATTGGGTCGTCGTCCACCTTCACTTTTTTTCTTTGGTTTCTTTGTCTTTGCAAAGACACCACAGCAGCCGCACAGACTAAAATAATTAATAAACCCCATATTATTTCGTCATTATTGTCCTGTTTTTTCTTTTTAACAGAAGGTTTTTTCTTTTCTGGGGCATCGGGTTTTTTTGTGGTTAATTCTTTTTTAGGAACTTCAATTGTTTCCCCTGTGGGGAAAACAATTGTTACTAATTTAGCAGGTTTAGTTGTGGGTTCAGAAATGGCAGGTTTTGTTGTAGGTTCAGGAATTGGGGGTTTTGGAGGTTCTTCTTTATCATTAATTTCTATTACTTCCCCTGTTGGCAAAACAATTGATGCCATAGGTTTCGTTGTAGGAATAGGTTTAAATTCTTTTTCAAGAACTTCTATTGTTTCCCCCGTTGGCAAAACAACGGTAGCTGATTTAGAGGCTGTAGCTGTAGTTGTAGACTTTGTAATTGTTTGGGTGGTAATTTCTGATGTGGGTTTAGTACAACCACTGACACTTAATAACATTAATATAGCAATTTTTAACATAATGCACCTAGGGAAGGTTCGAGGTTTTCTACTAGCTTTATCTTCTTTCGTCTAGTAGTTTTTCTTTTTTTTCTAAAAGGAATAAACGTAGAGGTGACCTTAGCTTTTTGATTTTTAGCTTTTCCAGATTTTCTCTTTTTCTTTTTTCTCTTTTTTCTGGACATTAGTTTATTATATCAAAAAATAGAAAAAAAAGCAATGAAATTGATTTCCCAAATCACTTTGGTGTGTTCCATAATACTACTTTACGACCATTATCTTTTAGAATAATAATAGCATCACATGCAGAATATCCTTTATAGCCGTACTGTCGTGAAGCTATAAGCAAATCTTGTGATTTAATTGAATTACCATCAAGCAGATATAATGGTGGTTTTACCTTTTTGCAAACATTTTTTTTTTACAACAACAGGCGGATTTTTGATAGGAGGCTTCTTTTTGATAGGAGGAATAAGCTTCTTAAAAGACGACCTAGAAAATTCCTTAATTATTTCCCCATGCCAACTACCCTTTCGTACTCTTACTTTAGAAATATCCCAACTATTATTTTCTGATATATCCTTAGCACGACTTATTGCGGCATTCTTATCATTTCCGCCCCATGCCGTATCATCCCAACTTCCACTTAGAAAAATCTGTATTCTGTACTTTTGTTTTCCCACATTGATGGGTTTTTTATTCAAAGAAATCTGTGTGCCATACGGAATACAAGTATCTTGTTCTGCCCAATAACATGCTGTTATAAGCAGCAAAACTATCAAGGCCACAATTCCCCAAGCAAAATGTGGCTCATATGCCGTAAGACACATACACATCAAAAGTCCAAAGAGTTGTACCCAAAGAATTGTCTTAATACCTGAATTTGTATTTTCTTTGGCCTTTTTCTTGGGTTTATAGTCGAATTCTTTTCGGAGCGAATATATTAACATCCATAATATCGCAATAACAGCAAAGAAAATAACAACTGCGCCTACACCGACACCTTCGGCAACTTTCCTTTTCTTTGACGTATTCCACCCATTATTTGAATTATTTCTGTTATATCTATTTGACGAATTTCTATTATTTCTTAGTTTTCTCTTTGAGTCAAACCCAAAATTTCCATTATTATTGTTCACTGGTTTCTCAAAGCCAAGCTTATTTTGTTGAGATGTCGTTACAGGTTCAACCATTACTGCTATCACAATAATAGTTAAAAAAGCAAGTGTAACAACAAGCCAAACCCACTTTACTTCATTATCTTTTTTCTTCATTGCTAAGTCTTTTTTATAAATTTATTGTATAACCATTTGGCAACACGAGTAAAAAACCTATCAAATATAACGCCCAAAGTAATGCCTGCCAATAACCAAAGTATGTTCATTTTGCGGCTCCTTATTCTCTGAGTATTTTACCAAAAACGTTAGTTCTTCACAACCTTATTGTAGTACCTTAAATTTTCCTGTAAAGCAAAAAAACGGCTCCCTTTACAGGAGCCGTTTTCGAAATAAAAAATTGTACGAACTAAGCAGTTCCGGTTTTGTTGACCTAAGCCCGTCGCTTCACTGCATCCTTTCACAAGAAAATGCTCTGTGGAGATTTCTGAGGGTAAATCTGGAAAGCTAAATTACTTGATTGCCGTTTTTTAGTCGCACAAAACATAATGTCAATTTGAAAATAAACCAACTTCCTACATTACCGGCGAACGTTCTGCAATTTAGCTCTATATTTGCAGAAAAAGTTAAGGGATTCCTATTATAGTCTTGCGACTATAATTTTATAGGCATTACCAGAAATCCAGACCATGTGGCTTCCCTTTTGGCCCTCGTTCCCGTGGTGTGAGATTCGAGCGTTATTACCATTTTTTGGACACGTAGTTGAAGTCTACCGAGTGGCGACATTCTGCTGCTAATTCACCCTAGTTTACGCAGCACTACTCACTAAAAGAATTTCTCTTTTTCGCTACTATTTGCCTTTGATGTTTATTTTTATTTTACATCATGCATATTTATTTTGTTTTTATTTACAACACCCCATCCTAAACGACAGGGATAAAATCAAATTGCCAGACAAGGATTGCTCAGACAGGTCGGCACGAGGCCGAAATCATAATGAGTGATGTAGTCCTAAGCTTCATTCTGGCTATTTTTCATTATAACAGCATCACGGAAAAAAACAAGTTTTTTTCTGTGGTTTTTAATTTATAAAAAAGGTGCTAGACAAGGATTGTTAAGACAGGCCCGAAGGCCATCTCCACTAGATGTAGTCCAAACAGCATTCTAGCATCTTTTAAAGACCAGACAAGATTTTGTAAGACCATTAGTATCAAGTACGCCCGAAGGCTATCCAGATGTAGTCCTAACATGCATTCTGGTCACTGGCTGGGAAAGGAATTGAACCTCTGACCTTCAAACAAACACTTGCTTTCACAAGCATCTGGTAGCTGCTCATACCAACGAGCTACCCAGCCTTATTATTTAGTTTTAAAGGTGAGGACACCGACGCACCCACATAACGCCAAGCTTTCGCCAATCGCTGCCGAGTGCGTCGGCCCTCAATCTCTACTCTTTTCCAACTTCATCCAGATTGATACTTTCGATTTCTGCAACCCAATGATTCTTTTCATTACCAACCCTAATAAAGCTGTCGATAACTCCAAACACATTGTCACTGAAACCACCAACCTGTAAGATATTCTCACGCTCAGTCACCTGAGAATTATCTCTAGGAGTCAAATCCATACACACAAGCTTTGCATCCTTATTACGACTATGGAACTTCTTCCATTCAGCAAGCATGTTAGTACCTTGGGCACGTCCATAATAGTGATAACCACTATCTATCCATGACTCGTAATCACTAATATAAATGACAGCACAACCCTTAGCCCTGCGGCTATTCAGGTACTCCAAAGCAGATGCACAATTCGTTCCGCCACCGCCAAACGCAGCCAAAATCTTTGCATTTGTCATAACGGTGTCACGACCATTTAAGGTGTGATTCGTATGTACAACCGTATCAAACGGAATTATTTCAGCATTAGGATTCTTACGAAGAATCGCTGCCGCAAACAATGCTGCTGCATCTACGCAACGTACCGAAGAAGTCGAACCACGACGGAAGCCCGTTACTGCGTGTCCCATGGAACCTGAAGTATCAACTGCAACATATACAGGACCATCAAACACAGGAACATTGTCAATTGCCAACTCCATTGCGTCTTGCAATGCGTCAGTAATCTCGTGCGGAACCTTTGACTCTTCTGACTTCGGCTGACCGTAATTAGAACCATAAGCAGAATAATTAGACCTCAATCCGCCAGTCGTTGCCAAATACGCAGACATCAACTGATACGGGAAAGCTCGTGACTTGGCAATTAATTCAGGATTGCGAAGTCTATCTGCAACAATTTGTACCACTTCCTTGTCATTAAAAACGCCATGACGAGCAAATGTATTCAAATTCATACGGGTCATCTGCCATCCCGCATTACGAGCGATATCCGTCCACTCAGCTTCACCAAGACCTAATGAATCCAACATACGGAAATCAACATTTGGAACCTTTCCGGTCTTCGTGTTCTTATAGTTTTCGTATTCACGAACAATCTGAGGCAGATTATCGAAAGACTGCTCATACTTAACCGTACCATCCTTATTGAACATCTGGTAGGTACGAGTTTCCTTGTCAAATCTTGCGCCCAGCAAATATGCAAACAATGCTGCCTTTTCCTTCGTGTTCGGACGAGGACGGGCCATGCGAAGAATGTCATGCATAGACGGGTCATTTCCAACACTGGAACGGAAAATCGAATATTCACTTCTATCGTTAAACCAACGTCCGATTGCCTTACGACACGCACTTGCAGACATATTGAAAACACGTCCGGTCTGGCCTGAACGAGCAATCTGAACAAAATTACGAAGCATCTTACCGTTGTCAATGACAAGCGGGAATACCTTACGGAACAAATTGGTATCTAATCCAGCCAGCATGACCGTCAAGAATGCAGGCATATCCTTCATATAACCCTTGGTACGTGAATATACAGCCGCCTTAGCGACGAATTCCGGGTCACTGGATAGAGCCAACGCAGCTTCTCTTGCGATTCGCAAATTTTCATCCGCTCCAACATAGAAGGTGCTATTGAATGTGTTGGTAGCCGCAATTTGAGCTAATGCTTGCTTCGCACTCATCTCATATGCACGTCCACCTGAAGCGTTCGCCGTGTTTGCTGCTGGTACACGAGAACCATCCGACATAAATAAATTCTTATTAGCCATTTCTCTTTCCTTTCTAGGCATTTCCGTTTTTTGAAACGGAACAAAATTTTTATCCCTTGGGCAAAGGATAGTCAGCTTCAACCGACTGAGAGTATTATAGTCAACTCATCACAAAAGTAAACAACTTTTCCAAAAAAATTTTTCAACCGACGAAAAAAAGGAATTTTCTCTCATCAAAAAGACGATGATACATATCCGCAACCTTTTGTGCGTCTAAGGAAGTGCCAAATTTTCTAGCTTTATCCCTATCTTGGACCCACAGTTGCCTATCATCTAGGAAAGTATTTGATTTAAATTCTCTTACCGTAAAATCCATTTACTCTTTCCACATATTGAAATCACTAATTGCCTCATCTTCATCATCGTGTATTGCGTGACAATTCATAGAAATATCATCTATTGACAAATTGATATTATCTGAATTTCGCACCCAAGAACCATGTCCTCTTTTTACTCTTCTATAAAAATTATAAAGACCATCCCCTACCGGAACCATTTTAACTAATGTCGGTCCCTCATATATTACAAAAAACATTTCGCCTTTATAAAGTTTTTCTTTTATCTGTTCAATCATTTAATTTATTTATCGGAGGCCACCAATATTTATACGAATTACTACGGTTACACCTCAAACAATTCGGACCACCCCCCGGCACCGCACCGTATCTACATACCTTACAACGATGAGGTCTAGTATAACAATCGTCCCGTTTTTCCTTTTCCCATCCTAATTTTATTTTACGCATCCTTCAATTCTTCCAATATCGAAACCGCCCACCTTTAGCAATCTTTACACAACACTTTATGCAATTAGGACCACCTCCATACACGTTACCGTATTTGCACGTTAAGCATTTATTTTCAAACTCTTTTGTATCTGAATTTGTTATTACAGATAA
>Ga0233412_10000839_pt1 | contig 17097 bp, 17 predicted proteins | sample Na_anoxic_4_MG_FD_180667 | JGI IMG/M metagenome (GOLD analysis project Ga0233412, IMG submission 180667) | Seawater microbial communities from Saanich Inlet, British Columbia, Canada - Na_anoxic_4_MG | ecosystem: Environmental > Aquatic > Marine > Inlet | place: Canada: British Columbia...
ATTCAATTGTTATCCATCCTCTATTAAAAGATGTTGCAGAATATGCTGCATTGTCAAATTCTCCAGTATCTGTTCTAGATATTTGTATAGCGCTAGAATCTATATATGTAACACCGCCATCTATTACACCTGCATAAGCACTTATAGAAGCTAAAGGTACATATTTAGTATCAGCATCGCTTCTTACTATAACATTAACAGCTCTTATTGTTTTCCATTCTGTAGCACTTAATCCGTGAAGAACATTCGTAAAGCGGTTACCTGGTATACTCCAATCACCTATTTCTAAAGTTTTAGTAGTTGTTTGACCTAGTGCAAGCTGAGCTTTAAGAGAAAGAACTGTAGTCTTCTCCCACACTACATCACCGTTAGTTTTCGTTGATTGAATGGCTATAACATCTGAATCATTCCATACAGCTTTGTCATTTGTATTTCTTGTAAAATCTTGAGGCATCTTGTTTTATTTTTAAATGTATACTATAATATAAGCAATTTAAAAGACATTTACAAAAGCTGTCATTAATAGATTGCATATTTATTATTAAGATCATTACGTACAGCAGTAATTTCACTAGCTGTTAATATTCCATCATACATTCTGATTTCAGCTAATTGAAAATCTTTAGGTGCACCGCCACCTCTTTGTCCAATAATTGCAGGTCCTCCTAGATTTGGATTACCTGGATTAGGGTTAGTATTCATTAATAATGCACCATTTAAATTAAATGCATGAGATGTACTAACTTCTTCTACCCAATCAAGTAAATGATTATTTAATGTATCAGATGTAAACGCATAATCCGCATCTCCTGAACCATGAATTATACCTATTCTAGTGGTAGATGGATTTGTTTGTATCCAATGTAAAGAACTTAAACTTATTGGGGCTCCTGCTACATTCGTTCCCATTTTTGATACCATAAATGCTGTATACGGAACACTAAGTCTTCCGTTAAGAGGAAATGCTAAGTTATCGTTAATACCATCAAATTGTATATACGGCATATTATTTGCCCCAAATCCACTATCTCTATATATAGGTTGCCTTAAAAATACAGCTTGAACAAAATCAATGTTGTTTCCCGATGTGTCCCCCATAAAGTAAACAGGGTCTCCATCTACAGGAGAACCAGCATTGATATTACTTTTAAAACTAGCACTTAACTCCAGCATATCTGCTTGTGGAACACTTTGTATTGTTGTATAGTAATAGTTACTACTCATTATTCAGCAGGGTTAGGGGGAAACCAATCCTCAGTTAATTCTACACCACTATTGGTAACAGCTAATGCTCCATCATTAGTACAAGGAACAGCCCATCTATCTTCATTAGGGTGTTGAAATACATCAGAGTATTTATCACCGATATATTGTGGCAAATCCTTTTTAAGGTTATACCACTCTAACTGTCTAGCATCAGCCTCTGCTTCCGTATCATATATCTCAGCTATCATTCTTCTTCAGGAGTCCAAGCAGGAGTTGCCATTAGTTCTAAAATTGCATGATGGTCATAAGTACCTACAGGAGTTATAGTACCGTCTGTTATAAATGTTGGTATATAGCCATCTGTCCACTTAAGAGTAAATTGAGTTTCGTCTATTGATTTTCTAATTGTAGATGCTGAACTCTCACTAACTTGTACAAAATCTACCAAGCCAAGGTCTGCTATATTAACTACTATGTATGTTTTTGTGTTGTGCATTTTTTATATTTTATGTTGGTACATCTTCTACTTTATCAAGCCTATCCATATTAACACTAATAGCATTATTTGCACTACTTGGTGCATCTCCTACTCTATCACTTATATCCATATTTGCGGTTGTTCCTGGTGATGAACCTATAATGTCAGGAACAGTCCAATTTGTACCATCAAAGGTAGCGTCTTCACCCATTTTATACCATGCCAATAATGAAAAACTTGTCAAATCTATTGGCACACCGCTATTGTAAATTTCTTGGATTTCTGCAAGACTTTTAGCACCCTCTAAAATTGCAAATTCATCTATGTTTCCCGTAAATGGATAAACGGGTGCTGCACTTGCACCGCCAATTTGGTTTATTTTTGTTGTTGTTGTTGCAGTGTTAATTGACCTAATTGATGTACTTTCAACACCATCTTGGTAAAACCTCATTTCAGCATTGGAATAATCTATGGTTTGTGCAATGTGATGCCAATTTCCATCTTTTAATTCGGCTGCAGAAATACCTAAAACAAAGAAAGCCCCACCATTCAGATAGTTGACCCATTGACCATTTGCCGCTAATCGTGTATTAAAATGACCAATACTTCCACCCGTTCCACCTGCACTACACAACCAATTAGTTGATGTGACTGTCGTTGCAAATTTTACCCAACATGACATTGTTAATCCCCTGGTTATATCCAAAGTGTTGTTTATCACCACAACATCATTAACCCCATCAAAGTCTAATGAATAGTTTGAATAATTATCTTTATTCTCATTACTTGGTAATAACCATTGTGGGTCTCTGAATACAGCATTTTCACCCATTCTCCACCAAGTCATTGGATTAAGACTTGTTAAGTCGGTAGGTACTCCTAAATTGTAAATATCTACAACATTTGCTGATTGGTCAGTATTAAAGATAGCAACCTCATCTATGTTACCATAAAAAAGTCTTGTATTTGTTGTAGTATCTGGACCACCAATAGTCAAATTTGTTGTAGGGCTATTTCTTATTCCTGTATCATTAGCCGTTGCTTGTGCAATTAAACTACCATCTACAAATAATTGTATTTTGTTAGCATCTGTTGTACCATCCCAAGTTGCTAATATGTGATGCCATGCACCATCTGCTGGGTTTCCTAATGGGAATGTGGGTGATGCTATACTTGACAGAACACCCGATGGTGACCAAAAAGCAAAATTTAATTTGTTTGTACCCGTTCCTCTGTAATTCAGAATAATATCTCTAGCAGAACCCACATCATCTTTACCAACAATATACCCAATGTTCGTTGTATCCCCACCTGTAGTAAAAGTAGTCTTAACCCATACACTTATACTTATAACAGGCGGTGGAATAAAACTAAGTGATTCCTCTCTTATTACATCATTAACCCCATCAAACTCCATAGAGTATTGATTAGCAAATGATGGTGTTGGCGGCGTTGATTGCTTTAATGCGCTATAATAATAATTATTGCTCATATTATGTATTTATTCTCTGTCATCTAATTCCCACTCTTCATCAAGTAGTGTAGCTTTCATTTGTTCTTTGCTTTGAACAATATAATCACTTTCTAAATTTTGAATAGAAGTAGGAATAGAACCTTGAAATTCTATAATAAATTTTGTTTGTCCAAAATTATATTTAACTGTTTCTTTACTACCAATAATTTTATTGTAGTCTATATTATCTATTTCGATAATATTGCAAATAACATAGTTAGAGTCCATATATACTTTTTTGAGTGTTAAAATTGTTTAATACTTCAGTGTCAGATAACATACATTCTGATATTTTAAAATTGCCCATTTTTCCATCCATAGTCCGAGCAGCATCTCCGCCAATTCTATGAGGCACTGGAATTAGAGTTGTGCTTCTTGTTCCTACTAAATTTGTATTTACTGCAATCGGTAAACCATTTAACCACATTTTAACAGTACTATTTCCATCTATTCCTATTGCTATATTATACCAAGTTGCTGAAGCAATAGTTGTTGAACTAGTAAAATTTCCAATAGTTGGATTTCCGAAGTCTTTATATTGTAATTCTATAACATTTGAAGTATTTACTCGCATGAAAATATAATATGAATTTCCTGAGTTATCTCGGTAAGACATTAACCTATTATCTATATTAATATTATCGAAGTTTACCCAAGTATTAAAAGTAAAGATTGTTGGTTCTATTGCAACACCATTATCTAAATAATCGTTTATACCATCAAAAATATAATATCCACCTGCATGTACTTGAGCTCCATTTGTAGGAGTAATTAGAGTTGTTCCATTACAATAGTTTAAGAAAGGGCTAGTAGTCCAAGGTCTGCAATCCAAAATACAAACACAACTGATTTGTGCTCCTTCTTGTGTTATCCAATATTCTACTCTATTCGCTTCTGTCCATTCAAGGTAAATAATATTTAAAACTCCTGTTATATAAGTTCCTGTACCTATTATTTGAATATCGGAAACACCACTAAAGGAAGGGGGTGCGCCATCGTTGTGGTATAGTTTTTGAACTAAACCTAATACCGAATCTGTTTGACTTACTGTTATGTCTCCAGTAGTAGGAGTTGTATTTGAATAATAAACATATTCTTGAATGAACTCAACTAAATAAGGAAACGCCGGAAATATTTGTTCTCTATTTTTAGTTGCCGCTGTTTTATTTAGAAAGTCGCTAACTTTCATTTTTTTAGTAACTATTTTTCCTCTAGCTCCTTTACGTTCTCCTAATATTAAATAATCTAACTCTTTAATATTTAAAGAATCTTTTAAATTTTCGAATGCTTTAATTAATTTACTCATTATAGTAGGTCTATTTTTTTACAAATATCTAGTATTTGTTCTTCGGTTAAACAATTTTCTGCTATTAAACAGTTTGGGTCTAATGGTTGCCCAGGTATATTATATCCACTAAGTAGAATTTCCCATATAGCAATAACTTTAAACTCTTGTAAAAAGTTTTCACAAGGCGTTCCATTTTGTAAAGCCTTAATTAGTTTTTGTTGAATCTCTACTAATTTTTGTTTAGCTTTAAGTTTTTTACTATCTAATTCATCTACTGTTAATGTCATTATTACGCTATTTTTAATATTATTTGCCCCCAAGTGCCTAAAGATACAGGACTACTATCTGCAGCTACAATTACAATCTCGTCTTCAGCTTCAGTTCGAAGTTTAGTAAAATCTGTTGACTTCACTTTAATTCCCAAATTTACTTCAGGAGGAACAGTTGCAGTACTAGTAATTTGGCAAGCATTAAGAAAATGTTCTGAAGCAGCTGTTTCAGAATTAGGAATAGTAAATTCTAAGGTTACCTCATCAGATACGCTAGGAGAAACATCAATGTTAACAGAAGCTATTAATCTAAAACTAATTGTCATAGTATTTCCACTAATAATATAATCGCAGTTACTAACGAGTATTGAATTTATAGAATATGTTCCATCTCCACTCAATCTAGTGCAAAATACATTTCCTGTAGTAAAGTTATGAGATGCCCATGTTCCTATACCTGTACCATCAGCTCCATTATATACTAAGAAAGAACCTAAATTAATAGTTTCTGCTAAATCTCCCCATAAAGTATAAGTGTCAGTTTCTCCTGCTTGTCCTGCTCCTGTTCCCGTAGAGGATGTAAAAGAAGCGTGGTCTACACTTTGTCCATCTATTCCAGGTGCACCGTTAGTACCATTTGTTCCATTAGTACCGTTTGTTCCGTTTGTTCCGTTAGTACCATTTGCTCCTACAAGAGCTGTAGGAGTTCCCCATAATGAACCTGCTGTTTTAGGACCGTATATGAATTGTTCTGGAGAAGCAGTATCTATATAAAAATCTCCATCATTTCCTACAGTAGGACCGGGAGCGCCAGAACCACTTAATACTCCATTCCCATCTGCGCCATCTGCGCCATCTGCTCCTGGGGGTCCTACTGGTCCTGTTGGAGCTATCGGTACTTCTATATCACATCCACAACTCATATCTTATTTTTTATTATATTATTTTAATTTTATTTTACGGATATACTCTTATTTCAATAGTAGCGTTTGTAGCAATTTGACCATCTAAAAAAACTCCATTTTCTAATGTTTGATAACCTATATTATTAATATCTTTCCAAAAAACAGAAATAGTAGGTATACTTAAATAATTAGTAAATCCCACTACATTATGTAATACTGTAGTTTTATTTTCTGTAAATTCTCCTGTTAGTTTTATTATATAATCTCCTATTGAATTCCTAATCCATAGAGGAGTTCCGCTTAAAGTATTTTGAAGTACTGTTGGTACTGGAGCTGCTGTACCAGTTTGTGTTATTGTAGCTACGTATACTTTATAAGGTAACGAACTACCTCCTGTCGAATTAATGATTATTTCTCCTGGAGTAGTAGTGTCATCTAAAGTAATGTTAGTTCCTGCCGTTAAAGTATTAAATTGAGCTATACAATTATCAAAACCATTATATATGGGAACAGTTGTTCCAACATTTCCTATAGCTCCTTCTAAAAAGTCACATAATAAAGTTTCAACGATGCTTAAACTAAAGAATTTAGTAGCAAAAGCTTTAATATCTATTCTTCTAGGAATAAGTCCACCTCTTCCTCCTTGTTTTTGACCAATTATTATATTGTCTGTAGAATTTACAGTTGTCGTTTCTTTTAACGCATCAAAGTTTCTTATTATTTTAGTATCTGCAGACATTAGAGTAATCTAAATTGTATTTGACCCATAAGAGTAAAGTTGTCTGCCGTGGGAGTTGAACTTGGATATAAAACCGCTTCTAACCTATTTAGTCCTGGACTAAGTCTTAGTCTACAAGACTTTGTAGTTAAAAGAGAAGTTCCTGCTCCTACATTTTGTAAACCAGATATATTAAAGGGAGCTTGTCCCAAATCTATTATCGAACTAAAATTACCTGGAGTAGGAATTAGGTCAAATCTAAATGTAAGTTGATTACAAGCTCCTATAGTTGTATCTAGACCTACGCTAATTTCAAAGTTTAGAGTTACTACTTTTCCTACTGCATAATATTGGTAAAATCCACCAACTACAGTAACAACAGTTGCGTTACCTGCTATTTGAGTTTTGCTTTGGAAAGTTGTTAAATCAGATGTGTCTGTAAAAATACCTTGGTCTGCAAGTGCTCCGCCTGGTGTTCCAGGTGCCCCAGCCGCTCCAGTAGCTCCTTGTAAGTTTCCTTGCAAAACCCAAGCTCCTGTAACTTTAGTATAATAATCTCCGGTAGCATCATCTAAATAATAATCTCCGTCATTTCCTAAACCGGCCGCAGGAACTCCTGTTCCATTAAGCCATATATTTGTAGTATTTATGTCATTTAATAAAACGACAGTTTTGTTGCAGCAGCAGCTCATAATTAGCAGTTATTACAGTTAGTATCTACATTCATAATTTTATTAAGTAGAGTTAACGTATTATTAAATTTATCTGTTAGTCCTAAACACGCTTGAGCTTTTAAACTTTCTAACATTCCCCATGCCATTAAAAGCTCGCATAAATCTGCAGCTTGTTCTCCTTCGCAAGGAGTACATATAGGAAAAGAAAAAGCTGCAAACTGTTGGTCTAACCAACAACAAATAGTTGGATAAAAAAGTTTATCAGCTGTAAAAGTAAAAGTTTCAGTAGCGGTGTTTACCGTATAAAGTATTTTATATAAACCGTCGACGAATGCTCCGGCAGTTCCTGTTATATCTGCAGAGGTAAGATATTGCCATACTCCTGTCATTTCAGGTAATATAGTAGTCGACACATAAGTTACTGTTGTGCCGTCAGGAAAAGTAATAGCTAAACTTGAATCTACTACATCTGTAATATCTGGATTAGGAGCTCCAAAACCCGTATCGTTAACACCTGAGATATAATCTCCTGTATAATCGAAAATAGCTAATTGTAATTCTCCGTCTTTTTTAGTAAGTTCAAAATCTAAATTTAATTCAAGAGCCATTGTAATATGAATTTATATGGTAAAAGGGTAGTCGCAAATGCGACTCCCTTATTATACCAATATTAAATGAAAAGGTTTAGTCTTATGCTGTAAAAGCAGTAAGAACAGCTAAGATACCATTGGCACCTACGATAGAAGTACCCGCAGCTCCTGAAGGATATGCTAGTACTACTTCACCTCTTGATTTGTCTGTTGCTCCGATACCGTTATGTCCTCTAGTTGACTTAAAGTGAGACAACGTATTAAGAATATATCTTTCGTTTACAACAACATCTGCACGTTTACTATCTACAGGAGCATTAGCTCGACTTCTGTAATAGTTACCTTCGTTACCTTGACATCCCCATTCTAGTTCAGAAACTTGTTCCCAGTTACCAGAACCGTTTATAGCAACGCTAACATCGGTTGTAGTTGTAGCTCCAAAATCTCTAAGTTGTAAAGAGAACCTTACTTTTTGAAATCCGAATACACCTACTTTAAATTCACGAGGTTGACCTGAAAATTTAATTCCAAAGTTTCCTGCTGGTGCAGCAATTCCTTCAACGTTTACGGCTATGTTAGAAGCTCCTTGATAAACAACATCTAACAATACTGTATTAGCATCAACAACTGAAGCAACTTTATATACTGGAAGAGTAGTAGCTGCTCCGCCGAAACGTAAGTAACTTCCTGCTAATACAGCATGTCCTGTAATAGTTACTTGTTCAGAACCCTTAACTGCATTAGCAGTAGCTGCTCCAATTGCAACAGAAGCATCTGATACTAATCTTTCGAATAGAATATCTTGTTCTGGTTCTCTTGAAAAGTTAGCGATAAGGCTAATAGTAAGACCATCTGCGATTTCTTCTTCAGTTGCGGTAGCATCTGATTTATATACTCCATGTTTAATTTTATCTTGACCGAATCCGAAAACAGTAGATTCGTTCATATCAACATTAAGTAAATAAAGATTATCGTTAATAGCATCTATAGAACCTGCAGCTCCGTCATAACCTACAACTTTTACAGTTTCGGTATCTTGAACAAAAGCTTGAGTATTATAAGCTATTAAATCTTTTTTTGTAATTACTGGAGAAATTTGGTCAATTCCATCTGTTGTACCTTGACGTCCTTGGTAAAGAACGATTTCGGTTGCAGTAGCTGCAGTAGCTGCAGTAAGAACAGTTCCTTCACGGTCTGTTGCGATTATTTCTCCTTCTGCTAAATAATCAGCAGAATCTGGGTCGATTGAAACATTAACTGTAGCTGCTACATCTTTAGCAATTAACAGGTGTTTCACATTTTGGGCATCTAAATAAGACATTTGTTTTTGTTTTAAATTTATATATATTGATTATTTAGTATTTTACTTATTCACTCTGTTGGTTTTCGGCCGCTTTAATTTGATATTCGTCCGGTTTAGTTATACCAATAGCTATTTTAATAGCTTCATCCACAATTTCTCTATGCGTACTATCATCCAATTCGCTATCGACTTGATTAATCGGAATAACGTTATCGACAACAATACTTGTAGGTTTTTTAAGATATCGTATTTGATATCCTGTAATACCATAAGAGCCGTCTGTAATTAGTTCATGTTCATCAGAATTATAATCTAATCTCCAAACTAATTTGTTATACGGTTTTTTGTGCGGATTGTTAATATTAATATTATATTCATCATGAGTAACGGGTTGTACTTCTATTTGAGTCAGTAAAGGAGTCGTTCCAACTACTGAACAATCTTCAATATCAGTCGTTACTATTTCAGAAACCGAATAAAGCATATCTGCTGGCAAGTCATAGAAGAATCCATTTCTATGTACATCTACTTGACTTGCCGACAGGTCTGCATTTGTGAGGTTTGCTGTTCTTATTAATTCGCTAAGGTCTTTTCTTCTCTTTTCAGAGCCTTCAAAACCTTTGAAGTATTTGTTACCTTTTGAAGTGTACTTTTGTTTTACAAATCTTTCTTGAGCCTTTGTTAAAAGTATGCTGATTTCTTCATCAGTATACCCAGGGGCACCATCGGAGGCTACTACATCAGCTCCAACTTGAAATTCAAAAGACATTTCGTTAGCAGTCATTATTCAGTTACTTCAATACGATTTTTAATAACTATATAGTTTTCTTGGTTAAGAGGATTCATTAAATAGTCAACAGCTTCTTGCAAACTATTTCCTATAACATCTCCTCCTGGTAATTCATATCTAGTTTTAGTAGGATGGTTTAAAGCTCCAATTTCAATAGCATTTTTTATTAATAATTTGTATTCGAAATTTTCATCTTCTACTACTCCCATAAAACCATGTAAATCGCTTTCTATAATCTTATCGATTTCAGAAACCAAGAAATCTCTATCAGGATTTTTGCCTGGTTTTTTACCATAAACAGTTAAAAAGTTAACCATTGTTTCTATTGAGTCTTCCATCTGACCTAACTTCTTATAAGCATTTTTTACCGTATGGGCTTTTTGTGCTCTTTCGTTAGTTTCTGAATCTTGGTCTACTATAGCATATTTAAATAATCCTTCCATACGATTTTTATACGTGGAAGATATTTCATCTTTATTTGCTTTTAGCATTAATAGTCTCAAGACATCTTCAGGATTTTTCATATCGAGTTGTAACTCATTTTTATTGAGTAATATCTCGAATGTGTGCCAATAGTTATCTTTCTTTTTATAAATACTTAATTCTCCCGAAGGAAGATTAAGTTCTTTTTCTAACTCTTCTCTTTGCTCTTCAGACTCAAAAGGATTTACTAAAGCTCTTGAACTTAAACTGTATGGAAGAGTATATCTTCTTCCTGCTCCAGTATAAGTATGTAAACCATCGTGTTCCTTATTGACAGATGAAAGCCATCCCCCTTGTCGGACAACGGGGACGACTCTATACTTTTTACTTCTGTCAAGCTTATTCATTACATTCTCCATTTCGCTTCTGTTTTAGAATGATTATTATTTATTGTAAAATATTAGGAATTAAAGACGCCGTTCTAGTTGGGTCCTTAATCATTACACCACAATGTGTTGCTCTGTGTACGGTATAACCGTCAACAGGGTTAGACATAATGTTGTTTGCTAAGTCAGGAGTAAAAGGATTTCTAAGGCCAGCTACGTAACCTACGATATCGCTTTGTCCTTTAATAGCAACTTTTTGGATGTTAGGTTCTCCGTCAACCATTCCCATATCTAGGATGTCATAACGATAAGACTCAGCTAAACCTCCATCTGGATGTTTAATCTTATTACGTTCCGGGTCATCTTTCATTGGGTCATGCATTAGAGATACAACGATTCCATTAGGTCCTAAATATTCTAAGAATTGACCTCTGAATCCCATCGCATTACCTTTTCCTTTAAATACTCTGTTTGTGTCAAACAATGGAGTATAAAGAGTAGCGAATTCTTCAAGAGCTAAGTGGAATTGATACATTCCCCATTCTCCAGTTCTAAGAACGAACTTACGTTCTCCTTCAGTAAGTTTTCCTACAGAAAGACCTAGTAATACTTGAGTCAACCATTTAATATCAAATTTATTATAGAAAGCCGTATTAGAAGATTCCATTTGTTGTCTGATACCTGCACCTTGTTTAATTTCGTAACCTGAGTCACCTTTTTGCATGTAGTTACCTTGAGCAGTTTTGTTAGATGTAGCGTACATTAACAATCTGTTCTTCATTTTTCTAAATTGACGCTCTAATTGGAAGTCAGCATATTGCTGCCATACATCATATTTTTTATTGTTTTCGCCAATAATAGTATGACCAATTGGACGAGAAATCATGTTACCTGGACGAGTATCTTCAATCCTTAACATTGAGAAACTATTTCTCATTGAGAAAGGAGAAGTATAATTAACTCCACCACCTCTTGTAGAAAGAGTTTGTTCAACAACAGACCATTCTTTAGAGAATCGTTTTCCGATTGCTAATTCAGCAGGTGGGAAAAACAATTGTGGGTCACCGGTCATTAACTGAACTGGGTAATCCCAATAGTTTCCGTTAAGAACGCCATCATCAACAATACGTAAAGAGTATTTTTCATTCTTCTCACCTACGATTACTTCAGTAGCAAAGAATTGCTTCTCGCTAAAAGACACTGTAAATTGAGAAAAGTTAATACCTGGCTTAGCCATATTAGCAGCAGAGAATCCTTGAATAGGAATATTCTTGTCGCCTGTTCCTTGCAACATCCAAGTAAAGTCATCATCTGACTCTAATTCTTTAGTTCCAAATTGGTTTAGATAAGTATCTAAATCCATACCAAAATTAATTTGATGAATTCTAGATACAAGTTTTGATGCCTTTTGAGGCTCGATTCCATATAAAGCTCCTAAGTGGTTCTTAGTCGTAAGACCTGACCAATCAGTTGGTTTATATTCCTGTAGTGGTGAAATTTTCATTTTTATTTATTTAATTGGGTTTGTTTTAATTTTTATTTTTTTAATATTTATAAAGAGTCTAATACTGAACCTTCGTTACTTCCTGTCAATTTAGGAGATAAACCTGAAGATACTCTTGCAGTTCTTAAAGTTTGTTCAAGGTCAGTAACGGCTTTTGTTTTTGCTGTTTTAATTACGCTACTCCAATCTCCATTAAAAATACCTAAGCTATGTAAATAGTGTAAAGTAGTTTCAAATTTAATCGGGTCTTTTTCTCTAGTAGCCATTACTGAATTCATAGCGTTTCCTTGTTTATCGTTTCCTACTATTGTAGTCATAGATTTAAAAACTTTATCTCTAGAAATTTTATTCAAAGTTTTTCCTGGAATAATTTCTTTTATAGATTCTAAAGAAGAAGAAATATTTTTAACCGCTTCTCCTTGTTGTTTATTAATATCATCTTGTCTTATTTTAGCATCTTCTATCGCTTTTTCTGAAGCTTTTTTAGCTCTAGTTTTACCGATAGCTAACGCGTCTATAGATTCAGATTCTAATTCATTAAGACTTTCAAAATTTTCAATTAACTTATTAGCTTTATCTTCAGAAAAACCTTTATTAAGCAAATCGTCCTTTATTACTTTCTTTTGAAGTTTTTCATCATTACTTAAAGAAGTCTCAGTTATAGCATCGTACTCTAATTCTTTTTTTTGTAATTTTTGATAAGTGCTTAAATCTACTCCTTGTTGATAAGCTAACAATTGTTGCTTAAATAAAGGTGGTAAACTTTCTACAAAACTATCTATGCCGGTATCAATCTCCTTCTCAACAGCTTTAAATAAAGCTTCTTGTTGATTTTCCTCAGCGCCGAAAGCTTCGACGTCTAGATTCGGAAGAAGTCCCTGCTCGTGAAGGGCAGAAGCGAGCGGAGCATACAGAGAAGTATCCACTTCACTCGCAGGGGTATCTTCATTAGTTGGTGTTGTATCAGTTGACTCTGTCGCAATGGATTCGCTTTCTTGAGTAGTTTCGTTTATTTCGTTTGTCGTTTGTTTAATAGGAATTTCTTCTCTACTATCTTCTAATGTAAAATCCATTAATGCCTCTTCCAAGGAATTATCAGATTTATTTGTCGTTGTTTCAGTCTTTTGGTTTTCAACAGGAGCCGCAACTCCATCGGTTAAACTGTTTAGTAAAGATGAATCATCATCTAAATTAAACTCCTGAAATAATTCTTCGCTCTGCTCAGCCATAATTTTTCTCTATTTTAATTTTACAATATTAATTATTTAATCGTTATCTCATGAAGTTTGTTACATGATGTAACAAAAAAAATGAGTTTTTTATAACTTTTTTATTTATTTGCTTTAATTTTGTTTTGTTTACTCGCTGTTATTTTCTTTTGTTCTAATTCTTCTTTTTTTCTATTTTTCCTTTTGTCTTCTTCTAATTTACTATTAGCTATTTTAAAATCATTATCCATTTTAGTTTGTTGCATAGATAATTTTTGTAAGTCTATTTCATCTCGAATACCATTATCATTAGCGTCAGCTTCTCCAATATCTGTTTGTTTAGAGGCCGCATTGATTTGAGCAACTTGTATTTTTGTTTCATTATCTCTTAAGTTATGGGCGTCTGTCATTTCTATTGTAGCTTGAGCTTGTTGCGCTTGAGCTTCTTGTTGTTGTTGCGCAAGTTTGTTTTGGTCTTCTGCAGCTTTTTGGTCTCTTTGTATTTTATCTTCTTCTGCTGATTCTATACGTCTTCTTACTTCTGCTATAGAGTCTGCATGATAAATATCCATAAGTTGAGAAAAATTCATCTTATCGTTTTGTATACCTGCTTGTGCCAAACCTTTAAGAGTTTCAAACAGCTGAGTATCTTTAGATGAGTCAGTAATAAATACACAGTATTCAGATTCATTAATAAGGTCCCCATCTACCTCAAACATAAAAGTAGTTAGTTCATCAGTTATGTATTGAAGTTTTTTCTTTTGTCCTTTCCAGGCAGCTTTAGCTGTTTCCAGCATCATCGATAAAACTCTCTTTTTAACATTATCATGTACATAAAACCATTTCTCTGTAATGTGAGAAGATTGTGTAACAGCTCGTTCAGTAGTTCCTACTAGTTCACTAGATGAAATTTGTCCTTGTCTTTGTTTAGATACTCCGGCTATTTCTCCTATCTGTTGTTCTATATATTGTAACATAGATACATGTTGATTAATATAATTACCTAAAGACATATCCATTACTGAAGCGCCGCTTTGCATATTACCTGCTAGCTTGCCAGTAGCGGCTCCTCGTTTACCTTCTTTAAAACTATCGGTTGGTGCAAAGCCCATATTAACAGCATAGTGAAACCATCGGTCCATATCCCATCCATCAGGAATAGAAGCCATATCTAAATTTGCTATCTTACCATAATTTTTAGCAAACGCGAGTTCAGTCCTATACATAAGTACATTATATAAATACTGATATGGTTTCATAACATCCATTAAACTTCTAGACTTACTATCGTTAATGTTATAAGCTGTTCCTACTACTCCGGGTCTACATTTAGATACGTTCGAAAGGTCGTTAAACTGAATTTCTCTAGGTCCCATTTTTATAAAAATATCTTTACCTAATCTAGTACCTTCCCACCATTCATTAACCCATATAACTTTAGATTTTTCTCCTAATCTTTCTTGAGTTTTATAATGCTCATCGTATATATCTTTTTGTAATTCTCCATTTTCATCAACGTAAGATACTTCAATCATTTTACGTCTAGACAACCATCTTACTTGAGTTTTTCGAACATTTCCATATTCGTCAAATGCTCCCGTAAGAGCTCTTATAGTTTTAAGGTCTACGCTTTCAAAAGATAAATCAGAACTTCGCGTAGTTTCTGTAGTGAGAGTTGGCCAATCTGTACTGTAATTTATAATAGAGCTAGAGTCTCCTGATTTAGTTACACTACCGGTTCCATTCTCTAATGCGTCTATTTCTTTTGGTTTAAGAAATTCATAATAAGTATCTATAGCCATACCTACAGATATATAACTAGTGTGTACAATAATATCTGAATCTTCTATATAGGGACTTTCTCCGCTACCTATAGTAAATACATTTAATGGATTCCATCTTTCCAAAACAGGTTCTCCTGCTACAATATCTCCCGCATAAATTTCTTCTCCGGCTATTAGCACATCTTTAAAACCCTTAGAGAATTTATCTTGAAAATTTTCTTTTTGCCATAAGTACTTAAGTATTCTAGTGCTAGACATTTCTCTTACATCTTGAAACTCATACTTTTTATATTGTTCAAATTTCTTTAATCTTTTTTCTACTTCTGCTTCATCGTCTACTCCTGTAACTATATCTGATATGAGGGCTTTTAATTCCTCATTTAATTGTTCTTCCTTATCAGATACTCCTGAATCATTTATTGTTCTAACTTTCCAATCAAATCGTCTTTTTAATTCTTCACCTATTAATAAATCCATCTTTGGATTAGCGATAGGATAATTTTGCATTTTGGCAGGAAACTCATCAACCTTAAGTTTAAAAGGATTACAAGTTCTTTCGATATCAGCTTGGTCTAATATATCATTAGCTAAATTGTAATTAGTTAATTTATTTTGATGAGATTCTCTAATTTTTTCATCTCTGAATAAAGCTATCTGCTCTGCCGATTCTATGCAGCCTTGTATCCATTTTTTTGTTTTAGACGCGTCTGATTTTTTTTGTGCGGGGAATTGAGCGCTATCTTTATGAGTTGGGTTATGAGTAATTATAGACATTCGTTTTGTTTTGTTACAAAATTAATATTTTATTTACGATTTTAAATGTAGATTGTTCCAATCTTGTTTTTTATATCTTCTCCAAAAAGGGTCATCAGCTATCGTTTTAACTTTATTTTCTATATCTACTTCCATTTTAATATAGTCTTGCTTAAGCAGCATAAGCATACCTAGAGAGGAAACCCTATCAAAGTTACCGTCTGGACCCCAGTAAATAAGTTCCTTTAAAAGCGCAGGAGATTTTATTTTATGTAAGTTCATTTCTTCATTACTTTCATCTAAGGGAGTTATTAACCATTGTTTTAAAAGTTCTCTACAATACTTATTTATACTTTCTGTCGCTCTAGTTCCTTTTTTATTTCTTTTATTATGGTCCTGTATTACATCTCGTATACATAAAGGCTCTTCTGCTAATATATGTAAACTATCTTTTATCATAAAGTAATCAAATAATCCTGTAAGGTTATTTTCATAGTTGGCTCTAGCATTATAGAATATTAACATTCTTCTGCATTTTTCATAAAACTGATGAGCAGTTTGTGGTCTACCTGTATACTCAGCAACTATACGCTCTGAAAGTTTATTCATAATGAAAATGGAACCGAGCGAACTAGTTCCGGAAGTGTCTTGGTCATAGGGGTCAATCCCGGCGATGTATAATCCATAGGGTATTTCTCCTTCTTCGTTTTTATAAGGCATTTCATGAATGACGATACAACCTGTGGTATCGTTTGTGTTTGGCGGGAAATCATATATTGGTCTGTGAGTTTCGCTTAAATTATACTCCACTTCACCTTGTTTATTAATTATTAAATCTACTTTATAATCCGTGTCTAAATATAAATCAGGTCTTGTTTCTACAATCGACAAGTGTTCAGACAAGTCGGCAACAGGAAACATATTTGAATTAGAACGTAAAAAACTTTCTTTAGTTGTCAATGGATACTGAGTAACAGCATCTCTCATTGCTTGAGGGTCTGCGCCTTTCTCTTTAGTTTTTCTAAATTCCATTATAGACTTAGTTGCGCACTCTACATTAGAGTTGCCGTCCTTATCTACTAAGTCGTGTATAATTCCTTTATTGTCTTTGTATTCTCCAAATCTCATATATGAAGCAGGTACAAACCATCCGCATTGTGTACCATGCAAAGAATCGTCCCATATATTATCAAAAGGTAATAAATTATACTTGTCAGGATTATAAAACATCTCAGAGAATTCTCTAGTTCCTCCTTCCATGTCTCCCCCTGTTCCAAATACAATAGGTATACCAATCATATCATC
>Ga0233412_10000842_pt1 | contig 17073 bp, 10 predicted proteins | sample Na_anoxic_4_MG_FD_180667 | JGI IMG/M metagenome (GOLD analysis project Ga0233412, IMG submission 180667) | Seawater microbial communities from Saanich Inlet, British Columbia, Canada - Na_anoxic_4_MG | ecosystem: Environmental > Aquatic > Marine > Inlet | place: Canada: British Columbia...
GAAACTAAAACAATACCGATACGTAGACGAAATAAACCAAATAAAACACGGCAATTATATCCGTTGGTTCAATATCACCGATCCGGAGAATATCAAGTTGGCGCAAGGAGCTTTTTTTATGGAGTTTAAGATGCAGGATGAAGGTTGCCATTTGTTATGTAAAACGGTCTATCAAAAAGTAATACAGATAAGACTAGACGACTGTATTATTTTTCAGAAATTATCGGATCAGGAGCAGGTTATATTGAGTGCGGTGGAGTATTTGAATAAGTAAGGATTATGATGTATTTATTGATATAATAATGTTTACACCATCTGACAGGTGCTACGATGGAGTAGGCGCAGGTGTAGGTTTATTTAATTTATTTAACATTTTCATTATATTAATTCCATCTACTGCTGGAAAGGTCTGGCCTCTTTCTTCTTGAGCGGGCCATCCTAATACTCCGGCATACTTCGCTTCAGCATTCCATTCGCGTTTTAATTTTTCAGTTGGGTCAAAAATTAGTTCCATTAATTTTTCCCAAAATATTCCACTGGAATCTTGAAATGATTGGGTCCAATTAGCTGTGTTACTTGTTCCTATACATTCTCTTTCCCATCCATTTATAATACCTAACTCACCAGAAACACTAAGTATTTTATTACTATATTCTCCGTTATTTTTGCTAAAATCAACAACTATACTAGGATCAAATGTATACATATATGCTGCGGCTGATTCAAATGTAAGAATAATATTTTGGGTAGGCCAATTCCCTTTTTGGGGATCTGCTATATGTTTTATAACATCTGAAGGAGATACTCCAACATTAATTTCCCACTGTAATTTCTTCCCTTGACAGTTAGCAAAAGACGCGTCCGTCACGTTGTCACAATCGCCAAATTCTACAATATTACTAGTAGAAGTAAAGGGGTCCCATTTTTTATATGCTAAATTATTATTATACATTTGAGGTATTAAATAATCAAACGGTTTATTTGGCACCATATTTTTATATACCATATAATATAAATTCTGACATTTCACACATGAGGATGAATTAGTGATAGGATTCGGAAGTATATTAAACAATAAGTACGATTTTACGGAAGGATTATCCATATTCTCATATAAATTTGCGTCTGATAATGCATCGCCAGTTTCTGGCGCGCAAGAAAATTTAAACTCTGGAGATGTACTATCTATGATACGGTGCCGCCACATATTAATCCACCTTCTAGCTATATAAACTTGAAAAGTTCCCATACCGGCTCCTCCAATATCCATATCACTCCAATAGTTATATCCTAAGGCTCTAATAAATGGATCAGTATATTCACCCTTTTGCCACCATGGAGGCCCTTGACCCGTAGCTTCTGCATCAAAACATATACCATTATAACATATATCTTTAGTTAAGACCTTCATAATCCACTCAATAGAGTGTTTTTCAGTATATGTTTCGAGGTCTGAAAACTTAGTCCAATTCAGCAACTCTTTATTATTTTGGTGCTGCGTTGTTAATTTTTCGTTTTCCCAACTAGAACTAAAACCACTTTGCTTACTCCATTCTGGAGTATTAAAAGACCCATTAGAATCTGTAGTAGCACTCCAATACCCTCCTATATCAATAGACATTCTAGTAAAGGCTTGATCTCCAAATGAAATAGCATTTTGATCTTCTCCTCCTATTGTATACCATATATTTTTGTAGTGATTTATTTTAGTTAATACATTTGTATCAGTGCCAAACTTACTAGGAATTTGAGCAGGTCCTGCGCCAAAATTATCAGTAGATGCTCCAAAATTACCCAAACATAATGTATTACAACCTAAACTACTATCCCATGTTCCTTCTTGATTCGTATTACTCCACCCACCTATAATTTTGTCCTGGAATTTTTTTTTGTTTAAGTCGGCTGTGCTAACTTTTATATTTCTTTCTACCCATGATAAACTGCTATTATCTGTTCCCCACATAAAGGACTTACATCTCCAATCAGTACAAACTACGGTTGAGTTAGAGTCATTTCCAAGTCGGATATGTTTCATTATAGTATTTGAAATATCAACCCATGTTTTGGATGAATCAAGCCATAGGTTGCTTATGTCCCCAGTAAATAACTTATCTTGTAAAATTTGATAAGTTGTAAATAAATTAATTGTGCTAGTATTTAGTTTAGTAATATCAGGGTTAGAATTTCTATTTTCATCTATCCAAAAATGCACGCCTTCTGAACAATATTGTAATTTATATTTAATTTGCTCAGCAGTTAAAGGCTTTTCTAATTTATTTGTTGCCCATGTAAGAGTATCAACCCACCACATAAAATTAATATACCAGGCTTCTCTGCCAACGGTATTAGTATTGCCGCGACTTATATCATGTCCAAACCATTCTTTAACTCGCTGATTAACGGATCTAGCCCATGGTTTATCGTTATTATTTTTATTGAAATCATAATAATTAGTATTATCCTGATAATTCATTATTAATTTATCAGCTAGTCCAGGATGTGTCTCGTCTCCTACAAATGATATGTCATGTTTTTTTAAATATTTTTTAATGGGGTCAATGGATTGTTCATTCACATGAATATCATGGAATATTGCAATCAGATTGTTGTATAATTCTTCTGATTTATACAACTTCTCCCAACGTGTAATATAACTGACTACAGTTTTATCTTTAGACTCAAAGTTAGCCCCATCGGAAATATCAATCCATTCGGCACTTATTACATTTAACCATGCTTGGGAATTAAAACTAACCGGATTGTTATCAACCGTTGGAGAAGCACTTATATACCACGTCGTTCCATCTCCATATCCCATTATATTAATTGCATCAAAACAATACACTCCATTCGATATTAAATTATAAATTGTATCAACGGTAGTTGGATCTCCTAATAAAGTTAGTTTCTGAGTCAGCGTACGAGGGTCATTCTGTAAGCATTGTTTCACCTCATTAAAAAATAAAAATTGGTACCAATGTAATGTTGAAATATTAGTTTCAGAGGTAGTCCAAAAACCAGCATTTTCTAAATCGTAATCACACGTATCACATCCATCGTCGGTCTCACCCGAAACACCGTAAATTAACTCCTTATAATACAATGCTATCTTCTTAATCAAGGTATAGGTAGATATATTATTATCAGTGGTCATCGTATCTGTCAAGGCTTCATCATATAAAAAATTATCTTCTTTACTAGCATTTTCCCCCCCTAATGCTACCCCTATTATAGCAGATGGATCATAAGTAGTAATTGCTTTTTTGAGTTGTATAAAACCATTTTTATAAGTGGTATATCCTTTATAATATTTCATTAAATAATTCGTCTCAGTCTCCACCTGAGACGGTTCTACTGAAGGATTAAATAATCCAAAGATTGTATCTTTGGCAAGATTATTCTCTAACGGATTATTAAGTTTGGCTACTAAAATATTGAATTGAGTATTTATTTCGGCAGATGATTCGAGTTCAGTTATATATTTAGCATACACACATAACATAATAATATTTAATTGTGAAAACGCAAGATTATAATTATGGACACCATTTTTCAATAAAAATTGCGATATAGTCTTCCATCCATCGGTCCAATGCTTTGAATTCAAATATACAGGACTATATTTACCAACATCAAACCATATACCTAATCTAGTATGTTGCATTAAAGGTCTACATATAGAGGGAACATCCGTCTCATGCCATTTGCAAGAGAAATTATAACAGCAATCGGGCTGCGTTGCCAACATTTGACAAACCCCTTCTTCGGTGGCATTAGCGGCTATGGAATGACAAGCAGTATTACAATTATTACTCACACCCGATGTTTCATTAATAGCTGTAGTTAACTCCTTTGATATATCTGATATTTTTTTAGAGTAACCTGATATATCGTTATTTACGTTGAAATATATTGTAGATAAATCGGAGTATAAATCCCTATACTTCAGGTGTGGAGAACCTGGTGATGCTAAATACTTATCAAAATTATGACTCATACTAATATCTGCCTCAACCATAATGTTGGTTAATATATCTATATCTGAAGCGAATTTATAATAGTTCCTCATCTTGCCATATGCCTTGGACGGATGCGTTGCTTTATTAACGGTTAAAGCATATTTAAATAAATAAGAGTTATATGACAACTCTAACATGTGAATGTCTTTTTTATTTTTAATATAGTTAGCATAAGAGGGTAACGTAAATGAATTAGAATAAGTGGTAAATACCGCATCTAAATTAGATATATCATTTGTATAGCCCGTATCTAGTATGGTAGGAACAGACTGCAAACTAAAGATGTATTTTGTAATATATGATATATCAGTTGAGTTGGGATCATAATTTTTAGAATATGTAAACATATCTTGACTGCGTACTCCTATATTTTTTATTAATTTACTTTCTAAATTATCTAGTTTATTTAGTATCAATTGTGATGAAGAAACTATTCCAGTTCGCAAGGAATTGATATTATCAGTATATGTTACAATTACCTGATTTAATGACTTTGTATATAAATCTACAAGCAATAATCCATATTTAAATTTTAATAACGGAATTAATTGAAGATAAAATAATAACTGAATATCTGAAAGGGTAGATGTATAATTTTTATGTACATAATTCGATATAAAAATATTAATATACTTATTTATATTAAAAATAGTGCTATCAAATGGTATAGACATAATTATATTTTTACCCAACATATCATCCACATCGTATTTTATATTATTATTATTATTACTTATATCATCTATTAGAGTTTCTATACTTTGTAAGTTTGAATATATTTTTAACGGATTAGTTGATATATCATTAATTCCTCCTCCTCCACCTCGCGCAATATAAGTAAGTAATTGGGGATGATGCGGTTTCAGCAGGTCTGTTCTGCGACACACTGATCCATATAATGATTTATATAATTCAGTAGAAGATATATCTTTTATGGGTGATTGTATTAATGTAGAAGTATATTGCGGAAACTCTTTCAATCTGTCGCTAATTAATAAGATATAGTTATGCCATTCATTTTGATTTGACGTTGGACTAGGAATATTAGTAACCGATGCGTGTATAATTGCGTTATCTAACTTATTTATTTCATTTGTACGATAATTTTCTAGCATACCATAAACACACCCAGGCACATTTAGATATAAGGTGGGAGGTAAAATATAACTATTGTCTTTAGTTAATATACCAAATTTTAAACCATAAGGATTAGGAATTATAGTGTCCAAATAATCATCAAACCCATTCGTAATCTGTTCCGATTGGTATATAGAAGTATAATACTTCTGACTTATTATGTTAAATTGTTTTAAATACTCATTAGTGCTATCATATTCGATTCGTTTATGTGTAGTTTCTTTATGATGATTAGGGGGAATTAGAGTACTTTTAGTATTAAACCATGATATCCAGCCTCCAGATAGGTCCTTAAACTCTCGTAGTGATGATATATTTTTATATCTTGCACTCTTCGCAAACTTAAACAGACTAGATATATCATTAAATATGGATGATTCGGTACCGCCAAAATCTCCTTTCATAGAAGTTATAATTAAATCCTCCGAAATTCCAGTTGCAAAAGAGCCATCAAATAAATTCATCATAAAGGTCGAATATTTTGCCATTGCGAATAACCCAAAAGAAGGATCCATTTTATTATAGCTAGCTTCAAAGGAATTTAAACAATTGTCACATTGATAAATCGACGGATTATACCGAGTAAAAGTGTACTGAGCGGAATAATCACTTATAGCATATTGTAATAACAAGGTTTTTTTAGAATTTAAACAAGAACGAATATCATTATTCATTTTGGCATCATAATCGATAACGCCTTGGCATGCTGGAACTAAAACTGACACCCAATAATGTAGTAATTCATTAAACGGATTATTTTTTTTCCATTTAATAGTAGCGGGCTCATTGCTATCATTTATATACTCTAATTTATAATATCCATTAGATACTTTGGGTAATAGATAGTTATAGGACAGTTCAATATAATCACGAATATGCTTTGTATAAGGAGTATATGAATTATCATTTATATCATATCTATTTAATGATAACTCATATTTGTCCGTGTTGGAATTTTTAACTATAATTAAAGGAGGAGGAGGTGGTATTTTTTGTGGCATTCCTGCTGGACCTGAAACAGTGCTTAATACTTCGTCCGATTCATTTTTCCGCGCGCTCCCCCAAGAAACGGATGAGGTGTCATTCCAATACCAAATTGGATATATTTTCCGAAACCATCCAGTAGACCAATCGGTTAATAGCAGTTGATTTAGATGATTAATTGTTTTACCATTAGCACCTTCTATAATTTGTTTAACCCCATAAATATACCCTTTCAATAATGAAATCAAACTATTATAATCTCTTCCAGCACAATTAAAAAATACGTTAGCAGGCGTGTGTTTTGTTTCCTTCCCAAGTGGTAATATACAGGAATTCATTGTTTTAAATGTAATACTACATTGCGCTACTTGTGGCTTACATTTATCTCTAAAAACCGAACTATTTCTATATAATCCATATTTTGTAGAGACAAATATTTCATTAAAAATCTTAAGAGTGTCATCGCTGGCAGTCCCTGAACCAAACCAATCGTTGATTATATTACTACTGGCATCATAAAATGTCGAATCATCTTTAAAATAAGTAACTCCTTTATCAAAATTATTAAAATAATCCTCTAGTAAATATTTTTGAAAGGTATTATACATAGAAATATCTACAGACCATGATGAATTCTGAAATTTAATAAGTTTTTCATAATTATTATTATTATTAATTAAGTGTCTTATACTCCTATATGAGCTATTACTGCTGTCTAATAGCCCCCAAGGATTAGTTGGGTTCTCTTTATTATTAAATAAAATAGGTATGCCTTGAGTAGTTGGTTTAGAGCCACTATTAGGAATCATACTATTTTTTTGATAATCTATATAATCATTATATCCGTAAGGTTGATTAGTAAAACTGTTTTGCCAATCATTTAAATTTGCTTCTATTAAAATAGTTGGGTCTCGAACATTAAAATTCCATTTGCTTAAAGTGCTATCTCCAAAAAAATTTAGATATGTTGTAAATGGTGTAGTATCTATTAATATTTGCAATATATATTTTTGCATATGTAATGAGTTTTGGACGATTCCTGGTATATATTTTAAATGTGTAAGGCTTTTAGTTTCACCGCTTACGGTAAATAAGTCCCACAAGGAAGCATAGGCTTTGTCGCCATATCTTGTTTTATAATCTAAGAAATTTTGGAATAAATTAAATAAGTATTGATACATTGTTGAAAATTCATTAGAATCAAGAGAGTTAATATCTACATCTAATTGTAACCCAGAACTTAACCACCACGCGTTAGATACATCTCCAATTTTAGTGTGTAATAAATTATTAACCGATTGTCTACTACTTACATTTAAAGGGGTTTTAATTTGTAATATACTTTTATCACTACCAATTGAATGAGGCCAATCAAGATTGTTAGGATTGTTATTTACAAAATTCTTGTATTGGTGCGAAATCTCTCTAAATATATCAAATAAACTCTGTGATAAATCCAATCCTAGGTTCTTTACACAGTCGTTAGAAGTTGAGTTTTTATAACATGTTGGGTATAGTTTGCCATATTTATCATCTGGAATACTTTGGCATTTATTAATATGGCATACGTTATTATCATATTTACATGGAATAACTGTATTCTTAATTAGATATCTCCTTCCTTCTTTATCTTCATAGAATTTGTTTTTCAGCGTTACAGAGTTACAGGACGCCTCTTCCTGTATATTGCAAAATTTATTTATATCGTTAATAATCGTATCATCTAGAGGGTTCTTATGCCTACATATATTATTGCATATATCTGTAAAGGGACACTCCGGTAGTTGGTCCTTACTCCCAGGGATAGACCAAGTAAACGTTACTTTATTACTAAGTTCACATTGGCCATATATTTTATTAAATGAGTTTGTGCAGCTGGTAATATTTGTAGCCAATTTATTTATATCGTCCTTAAAATTAGTACATTCATTTGAATATACTAATGCATGTGGTGCTTTATTTATTATAGCATGTGATATGTCTGTATTCGTATAACATACATTATCGTCGTCCCTACAATTATTATATAATAATTCATAAGATGCGGCAAAGGATGTAGACTCTATATAACATATACTATAGTTTATGGTATTAGCTGCGGGGGGGTCTGTTATAGCGCGAGTTAATTGACTATTTATAACATTTACTAAATATGTCCGATTGGATTCGTTTGTGCACTGTTTCGAAGGAGCCGGAGTAGGAGGAGTAGGAGTAATATCACATTTGCATAATGGGTGGTAGCCCTCGAGCGATGTGCCACTACACGTATTGTCTCCATACGTGCATTGATCTCCAAATCCCTTTGCAACAGTCGATGTTCTATTTATACACATCATCGACTGTTGGGCACACGTAGTATAACCCGGGGAGTTGCATTGTTCAAGTAGGGTCCCGTCAGCACAATACGGGGCCGTATCTAAGAGTACTAAAACACAATTATTAAAATATAATTCTTCCGTTATATAATGAATGAATTCATATTTTCTGAATCGTTTATTTATGGTTAAATGTGTATAGTGGTGTAAACAATTAAAATGTTCTGGTATTGTTTTACTTTTAGGGAGTTCAAAAAAATCCACCGTTTTATCATCTATAAAAACGTAAGCGATTATAGTTACCTTATTGTTGTTAAGTTTCTCTAATTGGTCTAATAATTGCGATGTTATAGAATAGTGTGTATATTCTGAGATTTTGTTAATAAACTCATGAAATATTCTCATTATAATATACAGATTATATTTTATTCAATCCATTAATCCGATACCGTTTGTTACAAGTAAATTTCTTCATCCGATAGCCCTTCCGCTTAATTACCGCCTCCCTACATATAGCAATCGCTTTGTTTTCCTTCCTAGTTTTATTTTTCCGCGACACTTTTTTAATGCACCGACATAATTTCGTGGCCAGTAATTGTTCGGCTAATTGGCGTCTGGTTTTCCTTGTTTTGCTTCCTAAAGGTACGTTATAAAATTTTAAAATAGAATGATAATCTTTGGCTTTTAATGTAGACATATAGTAATCAATGACAAAAAAGTATATTGTATTTGATTTGGATGAAACTTTAGGCAATTTTGTTCAGTTAGGTATTTTTTGTGATGTAGTTGAGAATATGTTCCAAGTACATCTATCTCAACGCGCCTTCAATGAACTATGTGATACCTTTAGCCATTTCTTTCGTCCGGATTTATTTGTGATACTTGAAACCATTCATCACCATAAAAAGCATAATCCTAATATTAACCTAGCCATTTATACCAATAATATTGGCAATCAGGCATGGACCCATAAATTAAAAACCTTTATGGAACATAAAACCCGCGCGCAGTCGCCCTTATTTGACCGCGTTATTTGTGCTTATAAAAACAGAGACCAACAAATGGAATCCTGCCGTAGTACTTACCAAAAAACCCCGCAAGATTTAGCCCGGTGTGTTAATTCCCCTCAAAATGCCCAATTTCTCTTTTTTGATGACCAACATCACCCCCAAATGGCCCATGAAAGCGTTACTTATATGCGTACTAAACCATATACATACTTTTATCCTTTTCATCGTATGGTGGCGCTATTTTTAAAGACACAAACCGCGAATCAATTATTATATAACGCATCCCCTATTATCCGTTCTCAAATGTTAAATGAACTGGACAAATACCATTATAATGAACGTATAATAAGCAAAGAAGAGTACGACATAGATAGCATCGTTTCAAAGAAAATAAATGACCACATACATTATTTTATTAACACTTAAATAATCAGCACCATAAATAGTATTATGCCAGAAATTAAAACCATTACCTCCAATCCAACAGCAATTCCTAAGACAGCAACTATCACCGGGCAATACGAAAATAATATTGTGTGGGGCTCGGTAGATCCTAATTCAGGAGAGATAGTATTATATCCTAATACAGAGTCTAAGAGTATTGAGGAACATTATGAGCGCAAAGCCCCATCCATTAATTTGAATGTATTTGGAGGAATAGAGATTCATTTTAACAACGGTAAACCATATCAAAATACGATTAATGGGCATCGGTCAGTATTTAGATATCAACTACCAGAAGGAGAGACACAATTTACCAAAGTAGTAGAACACAACGCGCTTTATAATGCATGGTATTTATCAGAGACAAAGACGACGCACATTGGGTTTTTAGTAGATAGGTCGGGATCCATGACTCGTATGTATACAAATGTGGTGGAGGAGGGGTTATCCGAATTTGTGAATGAACAAAAGAAGGAGCCTCATGAAGTTAAATTCTATGGGTCTACTTTTTCGGATGAATTGACTCATTTATTTAACGGTATCGATTTAAAGACGGAGACTACTGTCCTAGAAGAATTTAATAAGATTAACCCATCAGGATCCACCGCTTATTATGATGCGGTGTGTGATATGATTGATTGTATTAGAAAAAACTATACAATCAATGATGAAGTAATTATCGTATCGGCATCTGATGGGGCAGACAATGCGAGTAAACGACATACGATCCAAACGATGAAGAGGGCGATTCAAAAAAAGAAGCGCCTAGGGTGGAAGTTTGCGATGATTGGCACGAATAATCTGGATGCGGAGCAACTCTCACAGGAGTATGGTATTGGCCGAGGCGCTAGTTTGAACACGGATTCTACCAGAGGGAGTATGCAGGCAGCGTTCAGAGGATTATCGGCGGGCGTCCAACGAACCCGAGGGGGACAAAGCGCAGATATTGTCTTTACTGATACAGAGAGAAATAATAGCGCACATTAATCTTTAAATTCCTATTAATCCCTCCTATTTTATTTTCTAAGTTATAATGTATATAATGAATACCACAAAGTTATTAAAAGCATTCAAAAAGCATAAATGGTATATAGTGGCGTTATGTGGGGTGATTGCTTTATTTGCCGTAATGAACTTAAAAGGGAGGGAAGGATTTGAATCGGGTGAGGACACCTTTCATAGGGATGTCCGTGTAGGAAAGAAGTTGGTGTGGTTTTACGCGCCGTGGTGTGGTCATTGTAAGACAATGCACAAAGATTGGGACGAGGCGACTTTACTAGTAAATAGAAATAAAAAGACGCCAATGATAAAAATAAATGTAGGAGAGAAGGATAACGCCAAGCATCAACAAATATCGAATGAATTTAATATCCAAGGATTTCCCACTATATTAGGCCTTAGTAATGGAAAGAAAGAAAGTGAATATAAAGGGGATAGGACTAGTGATGCTTTTGTGAAACATGTGCAAACAATGTAATTGTGAGGAGACCTTATAATATAAGCAAATCATTGAACCCTCACTAATTTTTTTTCTACCAATTCGTCAAAGGTTTGTGCCGTTGATTCAAATCCTACTGGGCGGGTATGTCCGAAAATATTAGCGAAATTATCTCCTTTAAATGGATGTGGACGCCCATGATAACACCTCGCGCTCTCATATAGCACAATCTCTCCAGGTTTAATGATAATATCATGCATTCTCCCATAATTATCTCTAAATACGAGAGGCCAATCTTCCTCTACGTCCTGATGTACATTGATAATAAAACTAATGACATGCGTCTTGTATACATCGGTATGCATTTTAAGCACCGCGTCTCTCTGATAATTGCGTATTCCATATATAGACGTCCATTCTAATGCCTGCCCGGACCAACATTCCAACCGGTCTAATAGGTCCGTCTTTAGGCGCTCCACCATAGCATCTTCTAGGGTCAAGATTTTAGCGGGACAGGTATCAGTTAACCCTTTGCTGGTATATAAGAAATTCTTTAAGCCTTCATCATATATTTCTTGCTTTTGTAGATGCTTGTTTTTTGTGTAAAAGGAGGTTAGCGCCTTAAAAAGGTCATCCGGTAGGGCTTGTTTTATAAAGCCCAGTTTGGTATAATTAGTTAGCATATTTGCGATGCGAGGTTGAAAAGGAGTGGATAGGCTGCCATATTCTCTAAACCATTTAGTAATTACGAATTTCTTTCCTTTTATGGGTGGCTTACCCCAATGTATCGTATCTTGTAGTTCATTGCCATTACTATCCATATTATTCCAAAAAATACCCATACCACGTTTAGGTTTCATGGCAATATGTAAGTCGGTATATTCCGTCTCTCCACCTTCTTCTACATCATTGAGGTAGAGCATGAACGTCCAGGTGCGCTGTCCCTGCACGGCGGCAAATTTCTCCCATTCATCGCTATTTCGTGTAAACCAATCCGTATGCGGTTTAAATTCATTCCCTATTTCATAATATTGTCCTTGGGTCGTTTCGGATCTCTCCATTTCTATTCCTAAATAATTACATATTTGTGATTCGAGTGCTTTTACAACGGGATCGGATTGTGGCATATCAGCGGTTTTACTCGTGCGAAAATATTTATCTGGTTCGGTGTCTACCGTAGTAATGGTAGACTCATAATGATTCTTTTTGATAATATTCATTAAATGGGTGCATGTTTTTTCGTCTAAGAAATCCTCAATAATATTTAGATTAATTTTGTCCGTTTCAACTCGTTTCGCATTTGGAAAATGTGCATTGTCCAGTGCTTTTAAAGCATATGTATCGGCTAAAGTCTTTCCTTTAGGTTGTTTCGGATGATGCACGGGACAATTGGGGTTATTGCATTGGGGAGTATGTTTCATCGTATTACTTACTTCGGATGGGTCAAATCCTTCCTTCATTAAAATTTGATACATTTCCTCTTTATTGGATCCGCGCTCTATATTAGTCTGGATCCATTCTCTCCAACTAGCATCTAATGATTTCATTATACATTATTTAAATGAAATTATTAATATTGTTTTAACCAATTAATAAATCTCCGATGGAAGTGGTTAATAAGAGAAATATCGCCGACGAGAAAATCAATTCTCTCTCGTGAGAACCCACTGCCGCACTACGCTTCGTAAAGGGATTGAATTGCCAAATTAGGAAAACACAAATGTAGATTTTAATCACATTGACTAAGGTTGCTAAATATTGCGGGGCAATAAAGAAAACGCCAAATAAGGACGCCGCGTACAAAATATAATATAATAACTGGGTCCAAAAATAAAGTTTTTGGATCATTTATATAGGGGGATATATTATTCTTTTAACAAAGGAGTCCTCCTACACCGGTTTTTTGCGACTGCAGTAACAGCCAGGCCGTGGCCTACGAGCTCCAGAGGTTAAGGAACACACAATTCATCCACGCACGCCTGGCACGCCGCTTCTGTCGTTATGTAGGAAACGCAACATTTTTCGCACACACTAGGAGGGCAATGTGGCAGCATGCATAGAGATTGCACTCCAGGAGGAAGAGGAGGAAGCGGAGTAGGAGCAGGAGGAAGAGGAGGAAGCGGAGTAGGAGCAGGAGTAGGCGGAGTAGGAGCAGGAGTAGGCGGAGTAGGAGCAGGAGTAGGCGGAGCAGGAGTAGGCGGAGTAGGAGTAGGCTTAAGCCCCCCCCTTACAATTCATCCCATCCATCATCTTAAAGAGAGATCGACCACCACCGTGAGCACCAACGCCCCCACTCATTTGGTTAATACAGAATACATCATTCTTCTTTTTGTAATTCGCTAAATGACCGGGAGGCCCTCCGCTATAAGTCCTGCCGAACATCCTACCAACTCCGGCAGAAGATAAGGCATTTGGGAGACCACTTAGTTTAGGTCCACCGCCTTGGGGTCTATTCGTCCAGCTATTTGAGCGCGTTCCAACCATACTGCGTTGTTTGAGAGACATTATATAATATACAAAGAAAATAAATAAACCAGAAATTTAATTTTTGTAAAGAGGCAACGTTCTTGCGCTAGCATCTTTCGCATCCACGAACCGAGGCATCCAATAATAGGGAATAATCTCTCCGCAATTCGGATAATAGATATCAAACAACGCCCTATAATATAGTTGTTCTTTGGTGTTAGGTGGATTATGGACGAATTGATATTCTTTTAATAAGGTTTCCCAATCAGTGGTAATAGATTGGGAGGCTAATGCCGCCACCACTTTCTCATCAATGATTTCATACCAGGATCGTTGCAAACTACTCACCCCATCACTAAACGCCTCTTTTTTTCTAAATAATATTTCATCAGGTAAATAAGTCCCATCATTAAACGCCTCTCGAATCAAATATTTCTCGCACTTATCTTGACCGGCATGATATCTTAACGCGGGATCAATAGAGAGATAAAACTGAACCCAACCCCTATCCAAGAAGGGCGTTCTCGCCTCTAAGCCGTGCGACGCAATACACCGATCCGAACGCAGCACATCAAAATAATGAATATCATTTAGTAATCTCCTGCATTCTGCATCAAATTCATATTTATTCGGCGCGGCACCAAAGTATAAATACCCACCCATTAACTCATCACTTCCATCTCCATTAAATATCACTTTAGCCTCACTATGTTTAGCAATATACTCGGCTACCAAATAATTTCCTACACTTGCACGCACCGTAGTCGTATCATACGACTCAATCGCCCTAATCACCCGAGGAATAGCATCAAAAAATTCCTCCTCGCTTACCACAATAGAAGTATGCTTGGTGCCTAGATAATCCGCCACCTTTTGTGCGTATTTTAAATCTTCTGATCCTTTTAATCCAATACTAAAGGTTTCCAAGTCGGGAACATGTCGTTTTACAATAGAAGCTACTAAACTACTATCTAATCCTCCGGAGAGAAGGCATGCGATAGGTCTATCGGTCGTACCAACAATACGTTTTGCCACACTTTCCATAAATTTGGTTTTTACTAAAGATAATATCATCTCATACTGGGATATGTTTGGATAGAGAGATAAAAATCCCGTCGTAGAATATTGTATCTCTCTGCAATGATTCCATTCCCCTCCTCCGCCGCCAGTAAAAGTAAGTAGTGTACCCGGTTGAAAGGTTTCTAAACTACAAATATCATAATGGAGTTTAATATGGCTATAAATATAAGATAATTGTTTTAACTCTGAAGCAAAACCAAAGTCGTGCAGACTTTTTAAATAGAATAGCGGTCTCACACCATAAGGGTCTCGCGCAACAAACATTTTACCCTCACGATTATCGATTAATACAAAAGAAAAAACCCCATCTAATAGATGTAGCGTATATTCTATACCGAACTTGCGATATAAATGAATAATCACTTCGCAATCGCTTTCCGTAGTAGGTACTAATGGAAATAGAATATCATACAAGGCATGATAGTTGTAAATCTCTCCATTACATAGTAGAGTACAGCCGTCAATATTAAATGGTTGATGAGCGTTTTCGTTTAAGCCATTAATGGCTAGGCGATGAAATCCAATATACCCATTATTTATTTTATTAAAAAAAGAATATTCCGGACCACGATTGATTCCTTTCATAAATTGAAGTTTAATTAGTTCTGGATTTAATGTACCATTAAATAAAGCGAAAATACCACACATACATTACCAATTATTTTATTTTTATATACTTTCGGATTATTAGTAAGGTAGTTTATACCATACCTCCTAAATCATTGCTATTCTGTCGGTTAGCAATAACTAACCCGGAGGTGCAACACCCGCATAATACAATAATCATAAATCCAAGCGTAATAGAGGCGCTATATATTCTAATAATAACGTCGCTCATAACATATGCCCATGCTTTAGGTGGCGTTTTATGAAATACGAACGCGCTTTCCGTCCAAAATTCCTTATAGAATATTACAGAGTGTTTGGGGTCATTATTCCAGACCATAATCATAAAGGTAGATACTATAATAAAGCCCGAGGTAAATAGGGCAATTCCACAATAGTAGTTGCCTGTGCCACCATTAATAGAGATGGCTGTAAGCGCACAGATAGAAACAAGCATTCCTGCGAGAATACATGGCATCATAAGGATAAAGTTGTAATATGGGTCATGATCAACCTTGCTATATTCCTCTGGATCTACATTTGCCAAAACAATAATGGAGCAAATTAGGAGGATAGAGGCGGATAGATTGCTTTGGACATTGCTGTTATTAGTTTCGCTCATAGTTGAGAGATATATAGGTTAAACATCGGTTTCAATTTTTTTAGAAAATAGATAACCTATAACTGACTGATAAAATGGTCACGAGTGGTCATTAATGCCATACCCATTCTATTTTCCCCAAACAGTTGGTAGGTATCATCGTCGTGTTTTTTGGCATATGCGCACCATCGTTCTCTCCCTTTGCCTTGCCGTTCCCTTCTTTCTCCTGACCGACAAAACTCTACTAAATATCGTGATCCGGTTCCGATTAGTTTGGCTTTTAATTCCTCATTGCGGTTAAATTTATCTAATAATAAAGGATAAAAAATAGATTGAGGGACATGTCCAACAGGCGATAGACCCGCCTTAGCCCAATTGTTTTGGGCTAATTTAGCGATAATACCAATCATATTTTTTTTACTCCAATAGGCGGTTTTTTTGATAACGTCCGCTTCCTTTTTATAAAAAAAGGATAATCCACTAAAACTGGCTAAATCTCCGCCAATAGCAAATCGTTCCCTTTCTTCTTTGGGAAATTTAAGGGATTGATAGGCGTGTTCTGTAGAAGGATATATCAGCCCGTCATAATGACAATTGGAATTATAAAAATTAGAAAACCGATAATCATTATTATCGTCTAACTTGGCTCCCGCATAAAATATAAAGGGTTTTTCACTTAAAATGGTGTTGTCTTTTTCAGGAATAATCTCTCCACTGAAGACTGGTGTCGCCTTTTTACACATTTTAGTGGTTTTATTTTTACGATATCCTTTTTTGCATCGTCCTTTTACTGGACCATATTCATTGGGCGTTTTACTTTTGTGAGTATTTTTATGGGTGTTACGTTTTTTTCTACAATATTTTCTTTTAATTCCATTTGTATACGTGCAATCATCCAGTTTAGCACAATCCTCTTTACTTAATCCTTTACACGATGGCATATATATATATATATTATAAATAGTTTCTAAAA
>Ga0233412_10000843_pt1 | contig 17067 bp, 16 predicted proteins | sample Na_anoxic_4_MG_FD_180667 | JGI IMG/M metagenome (GOLD analysis project Ga0233412, IMG submission 180667) | Seawater microbial communities from Saanich Inlet, British Columbia, Canada - Na_anoxic_4_MG | ecosystem: Environmental > Aquatic > Marine > Inlet | place: Canada: British Columbia...
TGTGCATGTTGCAGTTCTGTAACCACAGCCTCGCTACTAACCTGGGCACGCCTTGATGCTGTCACAGCACTGCAACATGCACAGCAGCAATGGACTGAACCGGTCGTACTGTTATCCCACAGCTTTGGAGGGCAACTCATCGGTCTCGCAGAGCAATTCCGGCAGGTCCATGCAGTCGTTTTTTTTGGTTCGCAAATTCCGCTTGGCCGCTACTGGAATGGGGTGAGCCGATTGAAAGTGGAACTCTATTGGTACGTGGCATTGCCTCTGGCTTGCTCACTATTTAAATTATTGCCGGCCTGGATCGGGTTTGGGGCCCGTCTGCCCAGAGGCGTTGCCCGAGAATGGGCAAAATGGGGACGGAGTCCCGAGTGGTTCCTCTCATGGGAGCCTGATGCGGCTGAAACCTTTGCTGCTATTGATAAGCCCATTCTTGCCTATGCCATCGAGGACGATGCTCTCGCACCACCGCGAGCAGTCACCGCACTATTGGAACTATTGTCATGCGCAAAAATTATCAGGAAGGATCTAACTCCGGCTGAAATTGGGCTCACCAAAATCGGGCACGTTGGATTCCTCAAACCCGGGCCAATTGAACCTGTCTGGGAAGAAGTTATTTCATTCTTTAATGAACAAATATCCTAGCCCCGCTACACAACAATCTGGCCAGACTTTGAATCTATTGAACAGTTAATTCTTGAATTTAGAAAATGTGGCCCTATGTAAAGAAGGTCGGATGCCGATTTAGGCTTTCAGTATTTATGGAGATACATTCCAGTGAGTAACTCTTCTCATATCGTTTGTCCTCATTGCACAGCAATTAACCGGATACCTTCGGCACGTATCGCTGATGGACCAAATTGTGGAAAATGTCACAAGCAACTGTTCAATGCGCATCCGCTGGAATTAACCACAGCAAACTTCCAGCAACATATCGCGCGCAATGATATCCCGGTACTGGTAGATTTTTGGGCGCCTTGGTGCGGCCCTTGCAAAATGATGGCCCCGGCCTTTGAACAAGCAGCAGCCCAACTTGAACCAAAAATTCGCCTGGCAAAACTTAACACCGAAGCTGAGCAAGCCATCGGCGCTCAATACAATATCCGCAGCATTCCGACTCTGGCATTGTTTCAGAATGGCAGGGAACTTGCCCGTCAACCAGGCGCTATGGGAGCGGCAGACATAGTACGGTGGGTACAGAGCCAGCTTTAATCAAATCAGCAAAATGGTAGCTGAGTTCATTCTTTGGATCTGGTCCGGTGAAGAGCCAGAGCTTACTCTCCGGAGGCATTGATTATGCCACCTGCCGAGTCCCGGATAATATCAACGGAAAGATATATAAAATTCTAGGCAGCGGAAAAACTAACCATCCTCTTACAGTCTTCATCCCACAGCGCAAGCTTGAAACAGTTACCAATATCCTTGAACGTTCGTTTCGGCACATTCTGCAATTCTGGAGTGGCTTCAAGGCATTCACGCATCCGATAGAATGGGATGCGGCTACTCAGATGATGCACATGGTGCAGATTAATATTCCCGATTATCCAGCTGGGAAATTTTGAAAACTCAAAGTAGGAACTACCCTGCAAGGCCGCATTAGAATGACTCCATTCACCTTCTACAGCCCAGTATGTATCTTCATATTGATGATGAATGAAAAAAAGCGCTATCCCTATAGAGCTTGCAAGAAAGCAAACCGGGACGTAAACAAATAACAAAGCTTCCCAACCAAAAAAGTACCCCAGCAAAGCCATAATCGCACCAATTCCCAGGTTGGTGGCCATGATATTTTTCCAGGTTTTAACCGAATGAAATGGATTATCCAGCGGTAACCTGTGCTTCAGGCCGAATACGGCTATAGGCCCAACAACAAGCATAAACGCCGGATTACGATATATTCGATACCAAAGCTTCTGGTAAAACGGTAACGATTTATATTCATTGACAGTGAAAGTATCAAGATCACCAATCCCCCGTTTGTCCAGATTGCCAGCGACTTTATGATGAAACCCGTGAGTTTTTCGCCAATAATAATATGGGGTCAACGTCAGGACCCCCAGCAAACTACCTATACGGTTATTTGCTTTCAGTGATGAGAAATAGGAGCTATGTCCGCAATCATGCTGAATGGTGAATGCGCGTGTCAGCATAGCTGCTGTTGGGACAAGTAAAATAAATGTCAGCCAATAACTGATTCCCAAGCTGTATATCATCAGGGCAAACAGCACAAAAAAAGCACCGAGAGTAAATAAAAGCTCCAGAGATGCTCTTTTATTATTCGCCTCGAAAAACTTGTTAACACGACCTAAAAGGTTATTTTTGATTTTTGCTGGCTTTTCTTGATTTTTATTAATTTTAATTTCTGTTTTTACACTACTCATAAAATACTTTTCTCAGAATACACCACTATAATTTTACTTTGACATCGAGCTATCCCAGAGGGTATGAGTACTTACCGTAGCTCGACACAATACGTCCAAGACAGCACTCACCCAGAATAATGTGGCCCAGGCACTCTCTTGTGAATGAAGCCTATAACTGTCTACGAACGGTGTTTCCAGTGTGGGTTTCGTCCGATCAGATACAACAAAGCCCCGAAAATCAGGGCTTTGTTTAAACACTCCCACAAACTTAGAGTTGAATGTTTGCAGCAGCAAATTAACTTGGCGGAGAGAGAGGGATTCGAACCCTCGAAGGGCTTTTAACCCTTACTCCCTTAGCAGGGGAGCGCTTTCGACCACTCAGCCATCTCTCCGTTTGTTCTGGTCTGATCGAACAAGGGCGCATACCTTACATGATTTTCACGGCAAATAAAGGGAGAAAATTGGTGTCAGACACCAATTTCAACTCAACCTGTAAATTTGGTGTCTGACACCAATTTTTCCGTTTGTAACAGAGTTTTTACTTGCCGCCGATCTCGGCAACCTTCATCTGGCCATTGGCCTGCTGGTCCTGCTCACGGCTGATACGTTCGTAGATCTCTTCGCGGTGTACAGATACTTCCTTCGGCGCTTTGACGCCCAAGCGTACCTGATTGCCCTTAACGCCCAGCACCGTGATATCGACATCGTCACCTATCACTACGGTTTCACCGATTCTTCTGGTCAAAATCAACATAGTTAAGCCCCCAGCTTATTCTTGCTTTTTAAACAACCAGCCCATCCATTGGGCTATACAGGGAGTTTCCGACTTCCCTTTTGGCAACTAAGATAAATATCAGGTATGCACGGGAAATTGCCGTGCGGTTGTTGCTCGAAATATAGGGGTTGCGTCGGCTGCCGGGGTATCGGTTTTTGTGCCGGTTAGTATCGGCTTGCTGATCCCTAGCATTTTTTATTATTAGCAGACACTCCTAAGCCACTGTTTAGAAAGCCATTCTAACCTGATCTTGGGGCAAATTTCCAGTCGTCAGCCGAGTTGCTGCTGAACCCAGCCAGGAACTGAAGCCAATGCATCGTTGAGCGCTGCCGCATCGCTGCCGCCAGCCTGTGCAAAATCGGGCCGGCCACCACCCTTGCCGCCGACCTGCTGTGCAACGGAATTAACCAGGTCACCGGCCTTGATCCGGCTCATGACATCTTTGGTGACGCCGGCGGCCAGCCTAACTTTGCCATCTTCGGTTGCCGAACCAAGCACAACGACCGCAGTGCCAAGCTTGTTTTTTATACGATCAACAGCTTCACGCAATACCTTCGGACCAACCCCATCATCAAGACGATTGACCAGCACCCGTATACCTTCAATCTCGGTTGCATCGTCAGCCGGATCACGGCCGGCACCGTCAGCAAGTCGGGTCATCAATTGCTCATTGTCGCGTTCAAGCGTTCGACCGCGGCTTAATAATTGCTGCACCTTTGCCTCGATTTCCGTACCGCTGACTTTTAGTAGCGCAGCAACACTGCCGAGCGTACGTTCAACTTCGGCAACTCGTGCCATCGCTGTCGCACCCGTCACGGCCTCGATACGCCGGACACCCGATGCTATACCGGCTTCGATCAGGATTTTGAACAAGCCAATATCACCGGCATGTGCCACATGAATGCCACCGCACAGTTCCGTTGAGAAATCACCAATGCGTATGACTCGCACCTCATCACCATACTTCTCACCGAACAATGCCATCGCACCGGCATCTAACGCTTCGTCGTAAGACATTAATGTTGTCATCGCCGCAGCGTTGTCGCGAATTTTCTCATTGACCAGCATTTCAACCTGACCAAGCTGTTCGGCAGTTAACGCCTCATAATGCGAAAAATCGAACCGCAGTCTGTCGGCGCTGACTAGCGAACCTTTCTGGCTGACATGATCACCAAGAATCTCGCGTAATGCGGCGTGCAACAGGTGTGTCGCTGAATGATTCAGCGCTATCGCAGTGCGCGCAGGTGCATCGACTTGAGCATCCACAGTTGCGCCGGTCTTGACCTCCCCCGCTTCGACCAAACCTATGTGCAAAAAGGCTGAAGCACTTTTCTGCGTATCACTGACGCGAAAGTGAAACCCGTGCGGACCTTCAATAAGACCCTGGTCACCAACCTGCCCGCCACTCTCGGCATAAAATGGTGTTCGATCCAGCACCAAAATGGCTGTCTCACTATTGCCAATCCGCTCAACCAACTCCCCATTCCGGATAATCCCGATGATGCGACCCGTATCCGTCAGGCTGTCGTAACCGGAGAACTCTGATTCAAGATCTGTTTTGAAAGCCGAATCATGAGCGATGTTGAAACGTTGCGCGGCACGGGCACGATTTTTTTGTGTCTGCATCGCTGCATCAAAGCCATCACGGTCAATCTCGATCGACCTGGCCCGTGCGACATCAGCAGTCAGGTCCACCGGGAACCCATATGTATCGTAAAGCTTGAAAATAACCTCGCCGCCAAGTGGTGCGTCACCGACTTCATCGAGTGCCGCTTCGAGCAGACCCATGCCATGGCTAAGCGTCTCGGCAAAACGAGTCTCTTCATTCAATAAAATCTTTTCAACGTGCCCGCGCACTTCAGTGAGTTCCGGGTAAGCATTGCCCATCTCCTGCTCGAGTGGCGCAACCAGCTTATAGAAGAACGGTTCAGTCACGCCCAGTTCATAGCCATGGCGCAACGCACGGCGAATAATCCGGCGTAACACATAACCACGACCTTCATTCCCTGGTATCACGCCGTCGACAATCAGGAACGCACAAGCGCGAATGTGATCAGCGATGACACGCAACGAACTCGACTCAAGATCGGGTGTACCGGTAATTGCCGCCACATCTCTAATCAGGCTCGCAAACAGATCGATTTCGTAATTACTGTGTACTCCCTGCATGACTGCCGCAAGGCGCTCAAGCCCCATGCCCGTATCGACTGATGGTTTGGGCAGTGGGTTCAGCGTACCCTCGGCATCACGATTAAACTGCATGAAGACGAGATTCCATATCTCGACATAACGATCACCATCCTCTTGCGGTGAGCCCGGCGGGCCACCCGGCACAGTTGCACCATGATCGTAAAAAATCTCTGAACAGGGACCACAGGGGCCGGTATCCCCCATTGACCAGAAGTTATCCTTTTCACCCAGCCGGCTGAACCGTGCGGGATCAATACCGATTTCATTGAGCCAGATATCGGCCGCTTCGTCGTCGTCATGAAAAACTGTCACCCAAAGTAACTCAGCTGGAATCCCGAGTCGCTGAGTAATAAATTCCCAGGCGTATCCAATAGCCTCACGCTTAAAGTAATCTCCGAAACTGAAATTACCGAGCATCTCGAAAAATGTATGGTGTCGCGCTGTGTAGCCGACATTTTCAAGATCATTGTGTTTGCCTCCGGCACGTACGCAACGCTGTGAACTGGTCGCGCGAACGTAATCACATTGCTCTTTGCCAAGAAATACATCCTTGAACTGAACCATGCCGGCATTGGTGAACAACAACGTCGGGTCATTGCCAGGCACGAGCGGCGAACTCGGCACAACCCGGTGCTCCTTCTCAGCAAAATAGTCGAGAAACAGGCTTCTTAATTCTGAAGTATTCATATTTTTTGATTCTACCGGGTCTGACTCTTTCGAGTCGGGTTCTTCCGGATTCTGTTATGTGCTATCGATGGCCGCGTGATCATTCACTGCCCATGGCTGCCCTGATCTGTTCACCCGAAAAACCACGATACTGCAGGAAGCGACTTTGGCGTGCCTGTTCACGATACTCAGTCGAGTGAACTGATCCATATTTCTTATGCCGAACAGTGCACGCCAACTGAACCCAATCTACATCTACCTGCTCGAGGTGCTTATCAATCAGATCATCCGCGACGCCGCGTTGCTTTAACTCACCACGAATTCTGATCGGTCCCTGACCTTTGCGAATGCGTGAAGAAACAAAAGCTGCGGCAAACCGATCATCACTCAGCAGGCCATCATTAACCAATGTATCGATCGCAACATCGATTGCATCCAGATCAAATTCGCGCACGATGAGTTTTGCGCGCAATTCGGCAACCGAATGCTCTCGTCGCGACAGAAGATCCAGCCCCTTGTTGCGCGGCGAAGGAATGGTGTCTGACACCATTTCTTTGTCAGGCTCGTTTAGCTATTGGCTCAACCTTCGCCTGCTCCACCACATTACCCTCATCATTCGCATCGCCGGTTGTTGGTTTTGGCATTAACTGTTCTCGAATCTTCGCCTCGATTACCTGTGCAATCTCCGGATTGCTTTTCAGGTATTCGCGAACATTGTCCTTGCCCTGGCCGATGCGTTCATCACCGTAGCTGTACCATGATCCTGATTTATTGATCAGCCCCTGCTGGACACCCAGATCGATAACCTCACCTTCGTGGGAGATACCCAGCCCATACAGGATCTCAAACTCTACCGACTTGAATGGTGGTGAGACTTTATTTTTAACCACCTTAACGCGGGTCTGGTTTCCAACAATTTCATCACCCTTCTTGATCGCACCGATGCGACGAATATCAAGCCGGACTGACGAATAAAACTTCAGCGCATTACCACCGCTCGTTGTCTCCGGACTGCCGAACATGACGCCGATCTTCATGCGAATCTGGTTAATGAAAACCACGATCGTGTTGGACCGGTTGATGTTACCCGTCAGCTTGCGCAGCGCCTGCGACATCAGGCGGGCCTGCAGCCCGACGTGATGATCACCCATCTCGCCCTCGATCTCGGCTTTGGGTGTCAGCGCCGCAACCGAATCGATAACAACCATATCGACTGCGCCGGAACGTACCAGCAGATCGGTAATTTCAAGCGCCTGCTCACCCGTATCAGGCTGGGAAATCAGCAGGTCATCGACGTTGACGCCTACATTCCCCGCATAGATCGGATCGAGCGCATGTTCGGCATCGATAAATGCAGCCGTGCCGCCGGCTCTCTGACATTCGGCAATTGCCTGCAGCGTCATCGTCGTCTTGCCCGATGCTTCCGGACCGTAGATTTCAACGACGCGACCCTTGGGCAAGCCACCAACGCCGAGCGCGATGTCCAGACCGAGCGAACCGGTCGAGATAACTTCGATATCACGCCGCACACCGCCATCGCCGAGGCGCATGACCGAACCCTTACCAAACTGCTTTTCGATCTGACCTAAAGCGGCGGCCAGCGCCTTCTTTCTGTTGTCGTCCATGATTACCTTCTTGCCAAAAAGTTAAATACCAAAAAAGGTCAGACCATATAGAGAGCCAAACCAAAAATAATTAAATCTTAGTGCTGATTGCTACGCTGATTATTCCACAGATCCGGTGGCGTAACAGCCTCAACTAAGCGGTAAATTAACCCTGATTAGGGTCATGACGTGAGCCATGGGAAAAAGCCCAAAAAATATTAGGCTCCTTAAAAAATGGATCAGGCAAACTCCCGCACAACCTGATAAACAGGCCCGTCGGGTGTCGCCACTGATTCAACCAGTGCAAACGAGCGCACCGGCCAATGCACCGGTGTCGGCCTCTCAAGTTCAGGCAATACCCGAACTTTCCGGGCTAACGTCAGGTGTGCCTTAAAGTCATGTCCATCATAGCTGACCGCAAGCTCATCCAAAGCAACTCGAATCTGCATGACGAGCGTCGCCAGCCCAGCGGGACATTGCTGCGGACCAATCCACAACACCTGCGGACCACGCCAGTGGCTAAAACGATTAAGGATCAGTTCAAATTCGGGTGATGTAACAGCTGCCATGGTGGCGAGACGCTCAACCTGATGCGCTGGCTGGTCCCCCAGAAATGCCAGTGTTACATGGTAATGCCGTGCCGGAACCACCCGACCGGCGCAAGCATCCAGCGCAGGCCGGCAAGTCTCTGTGAGTGCCGCACGTATCTCATCGCTCGGCCACAGGGCAAAAAATAGCCGCCGTGTAGCCCGAATCACCCGTCAGCCAATTGCCGCAGGATGCCGTTCAACGCCGCCACGACGGTCTGACGACGAATCGAATCACGGTCACCGGTAAATACATCGCAGCGGCTCGCAGCCCGCATACCCGGACCCTCCCAGGCCAGCCAGACCGTACCAACCGGTTTATCAGGCGTACCACCATCCGGGCCGGCAATACCGGTGACGGCAACCGAGATATCCGCATCACTGATGGCACGCACCGCGGCGGCCATGTGAATGGCCACTTCCTCGCTGACAGCGCCATGCGCTTCCAGCAGCCCTGGATCCAGCGCCAGTAGCGTTTCCTTTGCCTCGTTACTGTAGGTCACGACGCCATACTCGAACCACGCCGAACTGCCGGGCAAGTCTGTCAGTGATTTTGCAATCCAGCCGCCGGTGCATGATTCGGCTGCCGCAAGCCTGGCCTCGCGGGCCGTCAATAAATGCGCAACCCGTTCTACCAAACGTGCAATTAGTTCATCAGAGTGATCCATACCGCCCCCACGCCCAACCAGTTCATTCACTCGCAATCTCACCATACACCGCGAGATTGCCATCGACCATTGCCGTGACACCAAAATCTCTGCTGATCCGTGCCGGCCCGGCCGCGGCAAAGCGAGTGCGCTCTTCATCGTCTTCAATGAGCCGCCCAATTGCTTTGGTCAACGCCGCGACATCACCCGGCGGCACCAGCAATCCTGTCTCGCCGTCAGCAATGGCCTCCACCAGACCACCGGCCCGAAACCCCACCACCGGCACGCCGGCCGCCTGCGCTTCAAGGATAGCAATACCCAGCCCTTCACGTTCAGCAGGGTGAACAAGCAACTTGAAGTGACCGATAAACTGCTCAAGATCGGTGCGATAGCCGGCAAACTGCACCTGCTTGTCGAGCCCCAGCTCAGCCACCTGCGCAGCAAGTTGGGTCTGCAGCGGGCCAATGCCGAACAGGACCGCCCGAATTTCAGGGTGCGACTCACCCAGCCGGGCAAGCGCCTCGAGAAAGTACCGATGTCCCTTGCGCGGTATTAATTGCGCAACGACAGCAATCGCAAAAATCCCGGCAGGCAAGTTGAACTCATCGGCAAATGCCTGACAGGAAGCTCGGTCGGAGTCATCCACCGCCGCCACAGCACTGTGCACCAGCCTTAGTTTTGCTGCCGGCACACCTGACACTGCCAGCTGGTCACGGATGCAGGTCGAAATCGCAATGACGCGTTGATAAGAGGTGTATTTAAGCCGACCAAAACCGGGCAGGTCAGCGCTGTCGACACGTCGGGTCAATATTGCAGGGATCCGGGCAAGGCGCGCAGCCATGCCGCCAAAAGTGTCAGCGCCGCGGCGGCTATGGACATGCACAAGATCAGGCTGGATTCGGCGTAACAGCCGGGCCAGGCGCCACGCGAAACTGGCATCAACATCACCACGCATGGCCACACCCTGCACCACGAGGCCGAGCTGGTGAGCTGCGATTGCAATCTCGCTATCTGCCGGACAAACAAGCGTGCCGCGATAACCGCGAGTCTGGAGCCCGAGCATCAGCAGCAAAACCTGGCGGGCACCGCCATAAAGATGACGGCCAGTTTCCACGTGTACGATATGGATATCAGTAAGCTCCACAAAAACTGCTCGGGACACTCATGAAAAAAATACCCTAACTGGTTTATTAGCCGCTGTTTTCCCCTAAAATCTTCTGCTGGTCAATAAGAAAAACAGTTAAAAATAGCGATTCTCAATGGTCACCGCATCCGACAAACTCACCACAGGCACCCCGGCCCACGCTAACTCCGGACACACTCCGATGATGCAGCAATACCTGCGCATCAAATCAGAGTTTCCCGACATGCTGGTATTTTACCGGATGGGTGATTTCTACGAGTTGTTTTATGACGATGCACGGCGCTGCGCCGAGCTCATAGATATCACATTGACAGCACGGGGCAAGTCGGCGGGTGAAGCCATCCCGATGTGTGGTGTACCGCATCATGCCGTCGAGACCTATCTAGGCCGACTGGTGCGCAAGGGTGAATCAGTTGCGATCTGTGAACAGATCGGCGACCCGAAAACATCAAAGGGGCCCGTCGAGCGCAAGGTCATGCGCATCATCACACCCGGCACACTGACCGATGAAGCACTACTCGATGCCCGCCGCGACAACATCCTGGCCGCACTGTGCATTGATAATTCAGGCGGCAATCCACGGGCCGGCCTGGCATGGATGGATCTGTCCGTCGGCCGGTTTCAGGTCACTGAGCTTGATGATCCGGCCGAGTTACACAGCGAACTTGAAAGACTGTCACCGGCCGAACTGCTGATCGATGAAGCACTCGATAGCAGCATCTGGCTCATCGATACCGAACGCTGTCACGAGATGCCGCCGTGGCATTTTGACCGGGAGACCGCGCACAAAACTTTGTGCGAACAGTTCGGCACACGAGATCTGAATGGCTTTGGTTGCGGTCACCTCAACGCAGCCATTAGTGCTGCCGGCTGTCTGCTGCAATTTGTCAAAGACACGCAGCGCTCAGCGTTGCCGCATATTGAATCCCTGCAACCGGTCAACCAATCGGAAGCATTACTGATAGATGCAGCGACACGTCGCAATCTTGAACTTGAACACAGCCTCGCCGGTCGTGAGGCACACACGCTGGCCGGCATCATGGACCACTGCCGGACCACCATGGGCAGCCGCCTGTTGCGACGCTGGCTGAATCGGCCGATTCGCGACCGGGAGCAACTCAAGCAACGCCATGCTGCGTTGGCGGCGCTGATTGCAACAAATACCGATGCACTCTGTGCCGCACTGGAACAGATCGGTGATCTTGAAAGAATCCTGACGCGTATCGCGCTCGAATCAGCCCGGCCCAGGGATCTCGCACACCTGCACACGGCACTGCAATTACTTCCGAAGCTACGTGCCGGGCTGAGCGGGTGCAACGCAGAACTAACCTCCAGGCTGGCCACCGCAATGGCCGCCCACGATGCAACACAAGCACGACTAGAAAGCGCAATCATTGCTGAACCACCCATGTTGATCCGTGATGGAGGAGTCATAGCGCCAGGTTATGACGCCGAACTCGATGAATTGCGCGCCATCAGCAGCAATGCCGACGGCTACCTGGCTGATCTTGAAACCCGTGAACGACAACGCACCGGCGTTGCAACCCTGAAGGTAGGCTATAACCGGGTACATGGCTATTTCATTGAAATCAGCAAGCTACAGTCGCATAAGGCACCCGACGATTATCAGCGACGGCAAACACTCAAGGGTGCCGAACGTTACATCACACCCGAACTCAAGGAATATGAGGGCAAGGTGCTGGGTGCCCGGGAGCGTTCGCTGGCACATGAGAAGCATTTGTATCAGGTGCTGTTGCAGTCATTCGCACCGGAACTGCCGGCGCTGCGATCAATGGCAAGCGCTATTGCTGCAACAGATTTGCTGGTAAACCTCGCTGAACGCGCGGTGGCTTTGCACCTGAATGCACCGATACTAACTGACCAACCTGGTCTGGATATTCGCGGTGGCCGTCACCCGGTTGTCGAAGCCGTTATCGACGCGCCATTTATCGCCAATGACCTCATCATGAACGATGCACGGCGACTGCTTATCGTGACCGGTCCCAACATGGGCGGTAAATCGACATTCATGCGCCAGACGGCACTGATCACCATCCTTGCGTACATGGGCAGTTATGTACCGGCCGATGCTGCAACGATCGGACCGATCGATCGCATCTTCACCCGCATCGGCGCCGCCGATGATTTATCGGGCGGACGCTCAACCTTCATGGTCGAAATGACAGAAGCCGCCAATATCCTGAATAACGCCACCGAGCAAAGCCTGGTACTCATGGACGAAATCGGCCGCGGCACCAGCACCTTTGACGGCCTGTCACTTGCCTGGGCCATTGGCCACCGTATCGGCGAGAAAATCAGGGCATTTACACTGTTTGCGACGCATTACTTTGAGTTGACCGGACTTGCCGACGAACTTGACGCGTGTGCGAACATCCACCTGGACGCAACGCAGCATGGCGACCAACTGATCTTCATGCATGCCGTAAAAGACGGGCCGGCCAACCAAAGCTATGGCCTGCAGGTTGCCCAGCTCGCCGGTGTTCCCGGTACGGTCATCCGGCGTGCACATCATTATCTGCAGTCACTCGAACAACAATCACAGCAGCAGCAAACCGCGCCATCACCACAACAGGAACTCGCGCTAGGGCCGCAGGCAGCAGCCGATGAGCTACGCAATGCACTCGATGCTCTGAATCCCGATGAGATGACGCCACGTGAGGCGCTGGAGGCGCTGTATGCACTGCAAAAGAAACTGGAATAGGCGATTCTCCACACCTAACTCTTTGAAAAGATAATTCTATTTTCCAGCCATATTAAGTAATATCCGGCCTGTCTCAGCCTCTGCTTTCACGTATGATTGGTTGCACTACCAATGACATTTGCCACGCTTTAAAAAATTATTTATAAAGCGGCCTTCCCACCTGTTGGTCTGCCTGCTTTCTTTGTTTTGAATACAGAACTAAAATAAGTCATAGTCGCTTTGTAAACTGACAGTCGTCCGGCTCTGACAAACATGTGGAAGATAGTTATTATGAATATTTTCACCAACTCATTCAGCGGCATGAAATTGCACCTTATTACCCTTGCTGCACTCTTTTTATGCTCTACAGGCACAGCATGGAGCATGTCGACCGACGGACTGATCGGGGTTAACCCGGGCTTTCCACAGATTGATGCAACCAGCGGGCCTGGACAAGGCGTTACATACGACTCCGCTAGCAGGACATTGACAGTCATATCAACACCTACCCTGTATTTCCCTGATGCCAACACGCTTAATTTTGTTGATGGCGGTTTGCTGACGTTGATCGCAAACTTTAATCCGGCCGGCAATCTTGCGAGTGGCTCATTGCTCATCACTGGTACCACATCAGGTGGTCTCGGTGATCCGCTTCTCAGTGGTCAATTGCTGAGGTTAGGACTTGAGGATACAAGCCCCAACCCCGGGGGAACCGATCGCGGTGATTTTCTTTTTACTGCTACCGGTGGATCAATTCTGACCGACCCACAATGGCCGAACGGAGCCTTCATCGGTGCAGCACTCACCATTGAGGGATCAACTTATTCCGGGAGCATGGACACCGACTGGGTGGGTGAACACGCGAAACTGATTGTGGGCCCTGTGGCTACAGTCGGCCTGTCAGAACCGATGACTCTGCCACTGGTTTTACTCGGTCTTTTCGGCATTATATTTTCACGTCGCTATAGCCGAACCGCTATTAAAACCTGATTATTAATCGACATATTAAAAAGAAAACCCGGCCTCGCGCCGGGTTTTTTTATCTATAGAAAAAGTAAGCTTGTCGGGAAATTCTAATTTTCAACCGGATGATGGGGATCAACCCAAACCACTTTTTCCGGCTCGTCCACAGCTTCTATGTCGAGATTCACCACCACCGGTTCCTGGTCGCTGCGTACCAGAACGCACTGCAGAGATTCTCCTGAACTGGCGTTGATTTCCTGATGGGGCACGAAAGGCGGCACGAATATAAAATCACCCGGCCCCGCCTCCGCCGTATATTCAAGATGCTCGCCCCAACGCATCCGGGCTTGACCACTGATCACGTAGATGATGCTTTCCAGTTCCCCATGATGATGGGCGCCGGTTTTCGCATCAGGATGAATCGTTACCGTACCCGCCCAGATTTTCTGTGCATTAGCAGATGCTGCTGTAATGGCAGCCAAGCGTTGCATACCGGGTGTCTGAGGCGTATTTGCATCCAATTGACCGCCATGGACAACGCGAACGCCTGAATGCTTCCAGTCAATATTCTCTTCAGTCATCAAATCATCCCCTCACGAAACATCAGCAGTGCCGGCTGGTAGTGCTTGTCGCCATGCAGGTTTTTATACCCCGTTATCAACCGGCTCACGATACCATGGGGCAGTTCCAAGGCGATATCGATCCAGCTGCCGCTGTCGGTTGACTGTTTGAGGAAGCCACGATCATGCATGAGCAGAGGAAGCCATATGGAAACTAATCGCAAAGTCTTACTGACAGCGCCAGTCAGCGGCATCCCGCAACCGGAAAATTTTCGCGTTGTAGAAGCTTCACTGCCTGTACCGAAGGCCGGGGAAATACTCGTCCGACATATTTACCTGTCACTGGACCCGTACCAACGAGCGGCAATGTCCGGGGCTCACCCAACCGCCGAGCGCGCCGTGCAGGAAAATGAAGCACCACCTGCTGAGACCATTGGCCAGATCATTACCTCACGCCATCAGGATTTTGCCGAAGGGGAATATGTGCGCCATGCCGGCGGCTGGCAGGAATACTCAACGGTCAATGCAGACCAGGCCGTCAAAGTCGATCCGGCATTGGCACCGCTTTCAACCTATCTCGGCATACTTGGCATGCCCGGTCTGACCGCCTGGGCGAGCATGGTCAAACTTGCCAATGTGCAACCGAAACAATTGGTATTGGTTTCCGCAGCATCCGGTCCGGTTGGCTCGATGGTCGGTCAAATTGCCATACAGCTTGGCGCCAAAGCCTTTGGCATTGCCGGCTCGGATGACAAGTGCCGTTTTGTCGTCGATGAACTCGGCTTCAGCGGCTGCGTGAATTACAAGGCGCCGGATTATCCGGCCTCCCTGATCAAACTGATGCCCGACGGCGTCAATATCTACCACGACAATGTCGGCGGCCAAATGCTGACTGATGCGTTCGGCGTACTGAAAAACTACGGCACTGTGATTCTTTGCGGACTGATCAGTCAATACAACACTGCACAAAAAGGTCAGGGCTTCAATATGGCGCTGCCTATTTTGAAACGTGCCGTTATGAAAGGGCTGGTTGTTTACGATTACGAGGATCGCCGTACCGAATTTTTCAATCAGGTTGCACCGTGGGTTCGTGACGGAAAAATCAAATATCGGGAAGACCGGGTCAATGGCATCGAACAAACCGGTGTGCACTTCTCGAAGTTAATGCATGGGGATAACTTTGGTAAGGCGCTGGTTGTGACCGGACCGGAAACTCTGTAATTCAAATTAATTCAAAGTAGCTTTACTTCATTTGGATTCAATAGCTCTCATATCGACTATCTTATTAGCATAATCAACCTAAGAATAAATACTATGAGTTCAATAATTAATCGACAGTGGAGAATTGCAAAATCTCCCAACCCTGAAGATGTGATCAGCGCCGACCACTTCAGCTGGACTGAGGAGGCGATACCGGAACCTGCCGATGGAGAATTCCTGGTCCGCACCATTTGTCTGGGCACCAGTCCGGCACAACGTGGCTACATGCAACCGGTCGATAACAAGTTCCTGCATGGCCTTGCAATTGGCGAAGTCATGCGCGGCAGGGGCATTGGTCAAATCATTGCTTCACGGCATGCCGACTACAAGCAAGGCGAGATATTCGTCGGCTCACTGGGCTGGCAGGACTACTCAATACAACATCCACGCGGCGCACAATTCATGTTCAGCACCAAGAAACTTGAACACCCAATTCGACCCTTGTCCGCGGAACTCGGCGTACTGGGGCAAGCAGGTGTAACAGCTTATTTTGGCCTGCTCGAAGTCGGTGCGATGCAGGCCGGAGACAATGTATTGATCTCAGCAGCAGCCGGCGGTGTCGGTTGTTGCGTCGGGCAGATTGCCCGCATTCGTGGCGCGGGCAAGGTCATCGGAATTGCGGGTTCAGACGCAAAGTGTCGATGGCTGTGCGATGAACTCGGCTTCGATGCCGCGATAAATTATAAGGCCGAAGATCTCCAAGCACGTATCTCCAAACTGTTCCCGGATGGCATCGACGTGTTTTTTGACAACGTCGGCGGCGATATTCTCAATACAGCCCTGGGCAACCTCGCCATGCGAGCCCGGGTCATCATCTGCGGCTTTATTTCGACAAATTACACCCCAGGCCCGCATCACGGCCCGATCAACTACACCCAGGTCTTGAGAATGCGTGCCCGGATCGAGGGGTTTGTTATTTTCGACTATTGGGAACGTTTCGCCGAAGCTGAACAGGCACTCATGGCCTGGTTCAAACAAGGCCAGCTGAAAAGCTGCGAAGACATTGATGCGGGTCTGGAGAAAATGCCCGATACGCTGTCCAGCCTGTTCACCGGCGGCAACATGGGCGTCAAGCTGTGTCGCGTTGCGCCCGACCCCGATGACCTGCCTGAGGCATGAACGTACAAATCTAACCCTGAAAAAAATACATGGAATAACAACGATGAATAAAAATGACACCATCCGTTTCCAGCGTGCCAATAACATGGTCTCAAACCTCGACAGAGCTTTTGCCCTGTACCGGGACATTTTTGACATGACGGTCGAGTTCATTCACGAATCAGAACCCGATTGTTATTCTTACTCGTTTTTCGGTATCGACAGGTCTGCCAGTATCAAATTCTGTGTATTAAGTACGGCGACGCAACCACGGATCATGGCGTTAACCGAGGTCACGGGCGTCGACCTGCAACAACCGTCCCTGCCCCGTCGCAACGCGATTGTCCTGGAGGTGCCGGATTTCGACCGGATACTGTCACAATGTGCCGCAGCCGGCTTTCAAGTTCTCGAGCAAAGCGAGCTCGTCACCGATGCTGAACGCGTCGGTAAACAGTGCGGTGTTGTTGATGCGGACGGCAACATCATCCTGATCTATCAGCTCCCTGATG
>Ga0233412_10000844_pt1 | contig 17041 bp, 22 predicted proteins | sample Na_anoxic_4_MG_FD_180667 | JGI IMG/M metagenome (GOLD analysis project Ga0233412, IMG submission 180667) | Seawater microbial communities from Saanich Inlet, British Columbia, Canada - Na_anoxic_4_MG | ecosystem: Environmental > Aquatic > Marine > Inlet | place: Canada: British Columbia...
ATTTCCCAACCCTCCGGTTGAGTTATTTTTTGTTTTGACATAATATTATATAATTAAATAGTTTAAAAAAAAATAAGTACCCCCGCCATTTGACGGGGATAATTATTACGTTTGGATTAAATTATAATCCTTTGAATAACACAAAGTTATTAGCAGCTTGAGTTACTAAACATCTTTCAGATAAGAAGTTAACTTCCATTGCATCTAAAGATGAAGTGAAAGCACCACCTACTGAACCAGTTAACCAAGATTTCATTCGTCTGTCGTCAGTTTGTGACGCTCTATAACGAACATGTAAAAATGGTCTTCTAATGTTAGTACCTAAAATCTGATCATAAACAGTTGATGTACCAGCTGGTATTAAAACTCCTTCGATTGAAGCAGGTCCAACTTGTGCACCTCTTGTAGAAGCGTCATTTAAATATTTCCAGTCTGTTTTGTAAAAGTCATAAGAACCTCTTCTAAATCCTGAGAAACCAAGATTTAAAGCCATTTCTTCAGAGTTTTCAAATAAACCGAAAGCAGTTCCTCCAGCGAATCCACCAGAGATAGATCCTAGCATATCGTCAAAATCAAGATTAGAAGATCTATTTAAGAAAAGCATGTTTTCTTCGATAGCTCCCTGAGTATCTAAATTTTTAAGAATTGCATCAAATGAATCTAAACCAGAAGCAGCACTGAAACCAACTTGTACATTACCTCTTGCTTGGATAGCAGCAAATAAACCTTGCATACCAAGTGACTGAGCAGTTAATGCACCAGGTCCACCAGCAGTTAATTCACCTTCTACCATAGCCATTTCTAAGTAATCTTCAAATCTAAGTCTTGTTTCAGACTCAGCTTTTAAGTACCATAAATAACCTCCAGTACCATCTTCAGTAGCAACTTCTACCCAACCGATCTGAGCAGTGTCAGAACCATTGATAGTATAAGTACTTCTAAGGATAATAGGAGAGTTAGAGAATTGAGTAAAAGAAGGAGTAACTGTTACTTGTGGATTGTTAACAGCAGCGTAAGTGTTAGCACCTACAGGAGCGTTAGCAGTTGATGTTCCTTTTTGAAATTCAGAACCGTAAACAAATATTTTCTTACCAGCACCATCAGCAATTCCAGCAAGAGCTAAAGTTGCAAAACCATAAGGCTCTACAGTTAACTGTCCTGGGTTACCACCACCACCAGCTAAAGCAGTGTCAGATATTCTTACAAAACATTTTGCTTCGTTTCCAAAGTTATCCATTACAACAATTGTTGATCCTGGAGATATTACATTTACAATAGGGTTAGCAACATTTGCAGCAGTTACAGGAATAGTAATTGTTCCAGCAGCAGATGCAGACGTACAGTTATTGTATGCAATATGTAATCTATTTTGTTCAGACCAAATTACTTGATCAGATGTCATCGGCATTTCTGCACCGACCATACGTAAAAATCCTGATAACGTTCTGTTACCATATCTTTCTACTTCTTGTTCATACAATTCCGGTAGGTATTGTTGAGCAAAGTTGTTTGAATTCGCGCCAGCACCGTCAAATTGAAGGTAATTGCTAGCAAGAATTGATTGAGCTTGAGAAGGTATAATACTTCCAAACTGTGGACTTAAAGCCATAATTATTAATTTTTAATTAGTTAGTTAAATTTTTTAGTTTTTATTTTTAATTTTGTTGAATCCAATCCACTAATTGATTTTACTTTTAATCCGTTTACGAAAACGTTACCATCGGCAACCTGCCTTGGTTTTCCACTTGAGATATTTTTAGAACCGTCAACTATGGTTTTTACACCATCAGCTTTACCTTGTTCGTAAAAATGATTAGCAATTTTATCAGCATTCATAGCAGCATACAACGCTTTGTGATAACCCTTTGGATCATTTACAACTCCGTTATCATCTGTATATTTACCTATAAATTTACTAATATCGGTTTGTGTTTCACCAATTTGTTTAGGATTTGAAACTTTATATCTAAACTTTTTTTGCCCTAGCTCGAAATCAAACCCTTGAAATTCTGCGTTAAACATTTGCTTAGTTTTGTTTTTAAAATCCTGATGGTTTGTTTCCATCGTCTTTTGCTGCTCATTGTATCGGTTAAAAAAGTCCGTAGCCTTTTGTTGATCTTTAGATATACTAGGTCTCAACTTGATTTCCTGGTAATATTTATCTTTAAGAACGTCCAACTCTTTACGTGCTTTTGCAACTTCTTCTTTAAAAGCTAGTTTTTTCTTTCTTACATCCCTAGCTTCATCAACCTCTTCATCAAAATTAAAATTGTCTTCTAATAAGAAAGCAATCTCTTCTCCGTTTAAATGAGGTTTTGTTTGTTTGTAGTATTCATTAAGTAAAGTAACATCATCTGTTTTATTGTAATCATGATTTAATCTTACATAATCTTCTACTGTTCCACCAGTATCCTCCATAAAGGTTACTAGTTTATCTATATTTTCAGGTAAAGCTTTACCAAGAACTTGCTCGTCTCTTTGAGCTTCTGCAATCTCTTGTTTAATTTCTTTAACCTCTTGTTCTTGTTCTTGAGTTATTTCTTCGATTTCAACGACAGAATCTTCTTGTTTGGGTTCTTGTACTTCCACGCTTTCGCTGGGCCGTACTTGTTCATCCACCTTTTGTATATCTCCGGCTCGTTGATCTTCAAGTAATCCTCCTGTTTTTTGCTCTGAAATGGCATCTTTTTCTTTAGGTATTGTAACCTTTGTAACATCAGGCACTATTTCACCTGTTGCTTCTGGTTTTGTTAAATCAACTTTAATTGGATCATTGTTAATATTACCTAATTTTTTAGGCAATTTTTTCTTTGGTGTCAATTTAAAGTCACCTTCCTGTTTAACAGGTTCATCTGTTTTTGTTTGTTCTGACATAATATAATATTATAAAATTAGTAATTATCTAGGGCTAAAAGCTTCTAATCCAAAGCCTCCTAGACTATCGTTGCTTGACTCGAAATTAACTGGTGGTCCATCGTTTTGTCTCTGTTGTATCATTGTACTTTGTTGAGAACCTTCCATTTTTATTCTTTTATCTTTTCGGTCTTCTATCTCTTGTTCTTTTCCAGCTTCAGTTTGCCTGTTTGCCCTAGCAAGTTCAACATTGTAGTTAAACTCTTCTGCCATTAGCATACGTTTAATTTCTGCTTCTGTTTGCATTCTTTGTATTTCAAACTGAGACTTAGCTTGTTCTATATTAACTTTTTGTTCAGTTAATACTTGTTGTTTTTGTACCTCAGCCATAGCTGTTTTCTCTGCTAATTGAGCATTAGCCTGAGCTTGTGCTTGAATGTTTGCTTGTTGTACTTTCTGATCTCTTTCTTGCTTCAACCTACGTCTTTGCTTAAGCATTTGGTTTGCAAGCTTTAAATTTTTAATCTGTCTTAAATCTATAGCATCTTCTAGTTCAATACCACCAGCTTGTAAAGCGACTTGTATGTTTTGTTCAAGTTGTGCTTTAGCCTCTTCATCAGGTTCTAGTTCTAAGAATATACCAAAATCATGTAAAGAAAGATTTTTCATTTCATCCAAAGTTGCTGTATTGTAAACAGATATACTTTGCATTAAAGATTGTCTAGTTAAAGGATTGTCTAATACATCAGCTAATTTTTTAGATATGTTTTCACACAATCTTAAGCTTAAATATAAACTAGCATTGTTAATATGCTTTGTAGCAATATTTGATTGTTGAGCCGCAATTTTTTGTAACCCAACTAACGTATCTCTGTCTGGTAAACTACCATCTCTAGCTTCGTTAAGACCAGTTACATCCCTTATCATTTGTAGATAATAATTATAAGTAGATATTAAAGCACTTATTTTTGCCTGTCCAGCTGATGAAGCTAATTCTTGAACAGGTACTTTACCTCTATTCATTTCACCATCTTGAGTTAACGATCTACCTACAACGGAACCGGTTTGAAAATACATATTCAAAGCTTCTGCTGGATTATAGTTTGTACCATTACCAAGATCAACCTCAGCTAATCCATCCATATCTAAAAATACACCATCTGGCACCATCCTAGATAATACTTGCTGTAGCTTTAAATGTGTTAATTGAATCATATCAGCAAAACCCATAGTCTTAGTAACTAAAGATTCTATTCTACCTTTGTACATTCTTGGTGCACATATAGCATAATTCATTTCTACTTTTGTAGTATCAGCAAATGGACGAGTCATGTTTTCTGATAACTCCCACTTTAACAATACATCTGTACCTAGAACTTTAGCACCTTCAAATAAAACCTCTATGCTTCTACTAACTCTAGAGAAAGAATCTGATGGTGGAGGATTAAATGTGTCAGGTTTTTCTAATATTTTTTCTAAACCAGATTCAGTTTGTTTTAATTTAAAAACTTGGTCCATGTAAGACTTGTATTCAAAAAATAAAACTTGTACAGTGTTTTCATCGTAAGCACCATAACCATATATATAGTTGTTGTTGCTATTGTATTTTTGTAATTTTGCTAGTTCTTCGTTAGATATATTAGGAAATTGTTTTTTAACTTCAGGTATTGTCATAGCCTTAACTTCTCCTACGTAGTATACGTCTTCAAAATTAGGGTCTTCAGTATAAGAATAAATCATATAAGCTGGATCAACATAATCTAGCGTTATACCATTTGATGGATTGTAATTTGTTTTAGCAGCTGCAATACCTAACGTAACTAAATCTAAGTTTATTCTACGTTTTAATAACTCAAATTTATTTTGAGCTAGCACTTGGCTAATAGCTTCTTCCTCTGCTATTTCTACTGATTGCTTATACGAAAGTTGTAAATGCAATTCCATCTCTTCAATAGTCTTTGGTAAATCGTCTGGAGCAATTTTAGTGTTAGATATATCTACACCAGTACTTGCTTTAACTTTTTCTTGAATTTCTCTAGCAAACATATCTTTAGCCAGACCTTCTGCATAGTTAGTTCTTTTTTTCATTGACTCAGGATCTTGAGCGTAAGCTTTGATCTCATAGTCTTTAGCAGATATACCGTTAGTTAATATATCTACAAACTTAGACAATATTGGAATTGGCTTCCAGTCTAAATTTAAATAAGATAAATCACCGTTAATAGATAGTTCATCTTTATATTTTTGTACACTTTGTTCACCTCTAGCATATAGTCTTCTGTTGTGAAAGTTATTAAAGCTAGTTAAATATCTATTACCATTAGTTCTTCCTTGCGCAAACCATTCTGATTGTATAGCATCAGCAACTTGCTTTCCATACTTCCAAGACATCTTTTCCTCCATAGGTACTACCTGCTCGGGAAATGCGCTATTACTATTATAGTTTATATTCATTTATTGTATTATTTGTGAAATATCACCTTTATTATCGTATTTTTTTATACCTAAATTATGTTTAATTACAACTCTTGTAGGTACAGGCCTATATTTATTTTTATTGCAAGCCATAATAGCTAACCCCGAACTAATAGAAGCATCATGAACTGTTCTATTGTTTATATTAAATTTAGCCCAATCTTCTAACGTTCTTTGAAAATATAAATCTCCATATTCATTATTGCTGTTTAAACCTATGTGATCTTGTATGTAAGATTCTATTGCTGCAGCATGAGCTTGTTTTATATCTTCACTAGAATTTGGTATACCACCTATCTCTCTTTCTGTTACAGACAATTTATTGTAAACTTTATCAGGTCTATTCATGGAATAACCTCTATAACCTCTTCTTTTAAAATAATATAATAATCTAGGTTTATTGTTTTCCGCAAGTATTGGCATGCCATAAAATATACAAGCCATTAAGACGTCTTCAAAAAATATTTCTGCAGTTGCTGGCCTAGCTATATACTCTAAAAAAAAATGATTAGGTGGATGGTTTTCCATACTAAACTTAGTTAAACCGTGTAAAGATCCATTAGATCCTCTTCGGTCTACTGTTCCAGATATATCGTAACTGTCACAACCAAACGCACCCATATGTTCGTTGCCTGGATGTTTTCTACCATTTTTTGCAATAACATTATTTTGTAAATCAACTGGTGGAACCCATGAAACAAAAAACCTTCCATTGTTTGTAGGGTTAAAAACAACTGTAGTGTCTTTAATACCATTAGTCCATTGAAAATTTCCTTGAGTTATTACTCCACTGTTTTTAATATCAGCGTTCCAATCTATTTGTTGATAGATTTTAGTTAGATTAAATAAAGAGGATTTAGCTTCATCTCTGAACGCGTGTTCTTCAGTACGTGGAAACTGTCTATAAAATTCATTAAGTCCATCCTGATCACCCTTAAGGCCATCTACTTCATTTTGCCAATACTCTATAACGCCTAAATTTATTTTTGTACCATGGGAATCTTCAACCGGCTGTTTCGGGGTATCGAATACAGGTACGCCATAAGAGTCGATGTATCCTTCGTAGTTCCATTCCATAGGTATGAACAAAGAATATAATCCTGAGCGAGTCTGTCCATTGGCGTTTCTCTTAGTAACGTCTGAGTCATAGTAAAGTTTCTTAAAGTTCTCACCACCTTTATCTAAAGCATTTGACGTTGAACCCATCATGCACTTACCAATAATTTTACTACCTAATCGTAGTGTTGTTTTTGTAACTCTCCAGTTATTTAAAATATTGTTTGGTCTCTCCCATTTACCTGATTCATCATGAACTAAAAGCTTTAGCTTTTCACCATCATAACTGTTATCACCAGTATTTTTCCAATCAATAGTTGTGTCAAGACCTGTTAATTCTCTAAGAGTTTCATTTGTTTCTAGTTTTTTTCTAGTGAACTTACTAGCGGGTACTCTATAGGCAAGTTCTGTTTTTGGTCGGTCCATACCATCTTGTATGGGTTTAAAGAAAAACGGGTAATTAACCGAGATTGGTACAACCTTATCTGTGAACATTGTTTTAGCATCTGGTCCTGATTTAGACAAGATACCGAATCTTGAATCCGTTGATATTGTTGCGCTGTTAACAGTTTCGCCTGATGCCATGAATGAAAAACCAGACCGTCTGTTTTTAAGGTAGCATATACCATAACATCTTGTGTCTGCTTTGCAAGCTTCCCAGAATATAAAGAATAATCTGTTTGACTCCCTAAAATCTGGTTTCCCAACATCAATCTTGGACCATTGCAAGTACATATAGTGAGTACCAGTAAGATAAGTAGGCTTGTCTTTATTAAAAAACCAAAAACCTTTTTCCCTGCGCTCAAACTCTTTATCAATGTAATCATACCACGTTTCTTTAAAATCAACATCGTACTCATCCCAGTCAAATATTGTTTTAATATTTTTAAAAGCTTTGGGTAATTCAGTCCTTTGCCACTTGTTGTTTTCAAATTTTATAATCTTTTCTGATTGTTTTGGTAAAGCTATTACTAAATTTTGTATCTTGTAAACTTCACCAACTTCACCAGTTTTACTAATTACAATCATATCAAACTCTTGATTGTAACCATACTCCCATTTTTTATACCTATTTTTTTGTTTTAAAACTTTAGGTTTAATATGGTTTTTTAATACCTCAAATAATGTTTGATTGTACATTATTTAGATCTACCCTCTGCAAAACCTTTAAAACTTTTTTCTTCTTTAGCCTCTTTAGGTTTTTCGTTTAATATATCCTCTTCTTCTTGTATTCTTGTAACTATTTCAAAAGCATCCATGATACAAAGTTTTTTTGTAGCAGCTGCATTTTTTAAACGATCCGCAGATATATCAGGGCCAAAATCTATAATAGGTTCTTTAGCAACTTTGATTAATTCATCAACCGCTATTCGCCCAGCTTGGATTATATTCTTTTTTATTTCTTTGGTATCCATATTTAATTACAATATCATTTGATTTCATACAATATAAACGCTTCTTGTCAACTACGAAATCGTACTCTCCGTATGGTGTGTAGCCAACGGTGTCTCCTTCGTGTATTCCTAGCGCTTCTAACGAACTATTACCTATTTTTAATATACCAACAAGGCTTTGTTCTTTATCAACCTTAAAATCACTTTCGTTTTTTAAAGGTTTTACAAAACATCTGTCATTAATAGACATCCATTTTGAGTTTCTTTTATATAAATAAATTTGATCTAATGAGCAAAGATATTTATTGTCGTAAAAATAAGATCTTGATTTTTTCTTTACACCTTTTATATCATAGAAAGTTCTAAAAACATTATGGTGTATTAAAATTATATCACCTTTTTTTATTAAAGTTGTGAAAGCTAAAGGAACTTGAATTACTTTAGCTACGTTATTCACAAACTTATAACTTTCTATTTTAGTGTTTAATATTATCTTAACGTTTTCTATCTCTATTTCATTCTCATAAGCGTCGCCAACTGGCTCTACTATGAAATCATATAAGCTACGCATTAATATTCTAAATCATATTCAATGGATATAGCCATGTTAGAATTAAATTTCTTCCACGGCAATATCTCATCTGCTTTTTTTATATGAATATTATAAGAGCTATCTTTTGTTTCATGAATGATATAGGCTATTTCATGACCACCATAAACCTGTTGGCCTATAGAATAATGCATAGCATCATTTTTATAATCAGATCCAATACTGATTTTTCTTATAACATTACTCACTTTATTTTTTGTCTTCTACTTCGACAATAGTGTATTCTCCAGTTTGAAGATCAATGTTTATAGGACCGTATTCTTCTTCTAGTTTCTTTTTAACATCTTCAGCTGCTTCATTAGCTTTGCTAAATTCTACTTTAAGAGCACTTTTTTGTACCTCAACAAAACCAATATTATTTAATATTTGGTTTACTTTTCCTTGAGTTTCTTGAATTTCTTTTAACTGTTCGTCAGTTATTTTTGCATTTTGTTCTGCCATTTTTGATTTAATTTAATTGTTATAGTTAATTTACTTAGTTATTATTACTTATAGATTTGAATTTTTCCGCTCCTCGTGAACCAAAATAGGCTACGTAAACAGTTGTTGTTAAAGTTTTTAACAAGCTAATCCATTCTTGCTCTACAGTCAAAGATATTAAATGATGACTGTCAACCCATATAAGAGCTATTGTCATGATAGTTAAAAATATTAAACTCATCGGTCGTGTGTTTTTACTAAGCCATGAATCGCTTTTCATATCACTCTCCCAACGTTTTGATACTTCTTTTAGTTCTATCATATCTTGCTCTAATAATTTAAGAGCAGTTTCTTTATCTTGTGGAGATATTATAATATCAGGTTCTTTTGTTATTAAGTTTTTTACTAATCCTAATAATCCAGCATCTGGTATTACACCACCCACAGTTCCAAGCATACTAGGGGCAATTTTATTTAAAAACTGCCCGACTTTAGTATCTTTGAATTTTTTTTTAGACATTAATTGTCTTCTTTAAAAGTAATCCCTCTACTTCTCATTCTGTCTATTTGTTTTTGAGATCTTTTTACGGTTTCCTTTCTAAAAACAGGATTTAATCTAGAATAGCCAGTTGGTGAGTGAAAAACTCCACCTTTGCCATATCCCCCGCTTTTGTCAAATAATGGAGCATTAACTCCAGTTACTTGTTGCTTGTAAATACTTTTTACTTTTGGATTTTTTCTTTCTTTATTAGGTTTATTATTATTATTAGCATTTGCTGTAACAACTACCTCATTTAAATCCATACCCATATCTGCGCTTGTAGTTCCCTGTATGTTACTCTCTAATCTTTCAGGGCTTATATATTTATCGTGTGAATGACCAACTGGACTACCATGACCAGAATCAGCTGCACCTTTCTTTTTAGATGCACCAAAACTCATTATGCTAGCTACTCTCGCAGCTCCTTGTGCATAACTGTTTTGTCTAGCTGCACCAAAGTTTTGAGTAAAGCCCATTCTTTTAGCCCCTAAGTGTTCACCACTTTCTGAATGTTTTGTATTCTTAGCGTGAAGACCTCCTTTAAAATCAGCCACGCCTTCTTCTTTATATTTAGCGCCACCTTTTTTTCTAGCAGGAGGAGTATCCATTTGTTTTACGTCTCCAGGCATTTTATTAAGATCTTTTTTTTCTTGCTTTACTGATTCAGCAGCACCTTTTTTCTTATAAGATCCTTTTTTTTCTTTATCGTCCATTTTTATAATTTTTAAGTATTAAGTTTTTTATCTAATTTTTTCTCTAATTGATAAGGTTTAATTTCCCAAGGTTGATTTGGATCACCAGAAGCCATTTTAGAGTAATCATATTCCTTACCCTTCCAAAATACAACTTCTTTACCAGCACCATTAAAACCGTAGTCTAAGTCACCATTCTTATATTGTTTAACATGTTCAAGCTCATGGACCACTGTTTTTAATTTTTCAACAGGATCTTTAGAATCTTCATTTAAAATGATAACTCCATTTTTAGGTGTTCTAGCGTGAACTTGATCACCTTCCATATCTCTTTCAAACATTGATGTGCTCATAAGGTCTAATCTAAATGGGGAATTCATTTTAAAAGCCATATTAATTGTTATAAGGAATTTTATCGTTAAACCACTCTTGGCGTTTAGCACATCCACAAGGAATGTTAAGACCGTCAGACACTCTATCTACAACGGTCTTAATTCCTGTTTTTTCAGTGAAATTAGCTATGGTATCGCCAAATCCTCTAGGTTTCATTAATACTTACTATAAGTCGTTGTTTGAACTAAATACAGCTGAACTCCAGTACATTTGTGCAGCAGTACCACCTTGAGCAGCTACAACACCGTTACCATCAACGCCTAGTTGACAAGTTGAAGATACTCCACCTGGATTAGCAGTTAAAGCTCTTATAACAGACTGTGAAGGCATGTTTTGAGAAACTGTAATTGCAGTTGGATTAGTAGCCGCAATTGGAGATGTAGATACTGTTAATGTAAGTATTCTACCACCTATCGTTGAGTTAGCAATAGCTGCATCAGATAATCCCACAATACTTTTTAATGTTAGAATTACTGTGTAAACTCCTGCGTTTACTGCGTCAGCAGCGTTTTCGATATCATCTACACCTACTAGTACGTCTCTTGCGTAGTCTCCACCTGCAGCTAAAGTAGTTGCATTGGAAATTTTAAATTTAATAAATTTTGCCATTTTGTTTTTGTTTTTGTTATTGTTATTGGTTTTGTTTTTTTTGATTTATCAGTTTACTCTGTTTATTTTATCTAGGATAACTATTTCCACCAGCCCCTATATTATTAGCCGGATTAGGGCCTTTAAAATTAACAGGTTTTGATGTTGGAACTTTGTTAAAATGATCTCTTAGCTTTGGGTTTGCAAATTCTCTAAAACCACCAATACTTTCTTTACCTTTAGCTAAATTTGAATATTGTTTAGGAGCATTGCTAAAGGCTTTTGCTATGTTTTTAACAGCATTTAGTTTACCAATACTAGGTATAGGAGCTATTGCAAGTGCAGTAGCTGCTAAGTTTTTCACCATATTATAAGGACCACTTTTGTCATTTTTTATTTTTCTAAAAAATTGAGTAACTCCACTTGGAGATTGTCTTATATCCCCATTATGATTATTATCCGTACCATCGTGTCGTGCAGACCCGTGGTGTTTTTCATCATATTTAAGATCACCAGCTAGTTTAGATATGTGCTTTTCATCAGCTGTCATACTTGAATCACTGTGCCCATGTTTATTATCATATTTTACATCTTCCTTAAGATATTCCATATGCGCTTCGTCGTCACGCTTAGTAGCATCCATGTTATGATTTGTAACTCTTGAGTGTCTAGCGTTTCCACTATAATGTCCGTAATGTCCTTTTTCCATAATATATTTTTATTTACCTACTATTATATCAGTAGCTGCTACAGTTGCTAATGCAGTTACATAATCTACAGCTACAGGTAATATTGTACCGGCAGGAACTCCTTTAAAAGTTATTGCTTGAGCAGAAATAGGTACACCATCATTTACAGCTGTTATAGTAATTGTTGCGTTTGTACCTCCTGCACCTGTTACAGTAACTATATCACCTACGTTATAACCACTACCAGCTGAATTACCAATAGTAGGATCAACTATAGCGTTACCAACTACCGTTGAGTCTATGGTTAAACCTGAAGCTAAATTGTTAGGGCATGTTGTTGCTAAATTAGTCTGTGCGCCGTTAGTATAACCAGTTCCTCCAGATAACAAACTTAATGTGCTTACTGAATTTAAACTAGTGCCTGGTAATATAACTGACACGTCACCGCTTACACCCACGTATAATACAGAACTATTTAAATATGTTCCTAATGTTCCTGTTTGGTTTTCAAAAACCCAAGCGGGTAAAGCGTTTGGAGCCCCAACTAAACCTGCTGTTAGAGGCATAGCTCTTCCTATGATTGAATCTGATATTCTAAATAATCCCATTTTTTCTATTTTGTGTTAATCTCTTTGAGCGCATAAAACTGCGTTAAGAGGTTTGTAAGGTGTTGGTGCTTTAAGTATTTCCATACCTGTTATTCCAGAGCTTGAGCCCATACCATGAGGTCTTCCAGTTTGATCTAGCGGTCCATCCCATATGTGAGATTCACCAACTACACCTACTTTAGTTCCTGGCTTTAATTTTTCCATTGCTGGATCGTATTTGTTATCGTGCATAATATTTTTTTTAAATGAATGATCTACTTTGTGGCATTTGATATGGTTCGTTTACAGTTGCATCAGCTATAGGGTCCATACCTCCACCTATTGCAGTTCCCAACACGCCACCAACTGGTGCTAAACCTCCTCCACCTGCATTTTGTACCTCTGGCATTACAGGATCTGGTTGCGCTAAGTTTCCACCTAAATTACCTGGTGGTAATACTGGTGGTTGTTCAACTGGCATAGCGCCACCACCTTTATTTTGCATCTCTATAAGTTGATCTAGTTTTAAGTTAATTCCCTCAAAACCGCTTCTACCTTGACCAGAAATTGAATTTCCTATTCCACTAATTCCTAGTGCTGCTTGTGCTGCGTTTATCATATATCTTTATTTACGTTTTTAATAGAGGTAATCATAACTTTATCCATATACGAATTACCTTTCATTATCTTGTTTCTTCTTGTGCTAGTTGGTATGTCATCTTCTCCAAGCATTATTCTGTAAACCCGATTTATTAAATGTTTACATTTTAAAGAAGTTTTATAGATATTGTATTTTTGAGTTGTTCTATTTCTAGTTCTCCATACTTTTATCCACTCCCCTTTTATTAACCTACTCCATCTTCTGTTATCCCAACTATAAGAATACACGCCCATTTCAAAATCTTTTTTAGAAAATAAATCCATACAGTCTAGATAAATTAATAATTCAAAATCAGAATCATTAAGGTTGTTGTTCTTACAAGCCCATTTGCGTATTATACGATAATGTTTCAACAAATTGAGATCTTTTAAGTCTCCTGCTTCTAGCTTTTTCACAAAACAACAACCACGTCTTGAGCTTTTATAACGTGATAAATTTCATTTTCTATTTCGATTTTATGACCAGCGTGTTTGTCATAAAAAATTAAATCGTTTTTCTTAAGGCCTTTTATCTCTTCACCAACATCTACAACACTAGCTTTTATGTACCTAATGTCATCTTTATGTAATTCAGCAAGTAACAACCCGCCTTCTGTTTTAGTAGTACCTTGTTCTACTTTTTGTATAATTAAGTTTCTACCTATTGCTTTCATCAACTCTCATGTTATTAATTACACAATCAGTGGACAGTATTGTAGTAGCTACAGAAGCCGCATTTACTAATGCACTTTTTGTTACTAGCAAAGGATCAATAATTCCTGAGTCAACCATGTTTACCATATTTCCTGTAACCACATCTAATCCTATTCCGATTTTTTGTTTATTACCTAGTTTTCCTGGATCTATACCAGCATTACTAAGGATGGTTTTAAATGGAGACTGAATAGCTTTTAGCAATATCTCTTCACCTTGATTAACAGGCTCAATAGAGTGTGATGCGTTAAGCAATGCAATTCCACCTCCTGGAACTATACCTTCTTTTATAGCGGCTTTAGTAGCGCAGATAGCATCTTCTACTCTATCTGTTTTTTCTTTTAATTCTATAGCAGAATTAGCACCAATCTTAACAACTGCAACTTTAGCAGACAACCTAGCTAGTCTTAATTCTAGACCAAGCATTATATGAGGTTTGTTTTTCTTTTTAAGATCTTTTTTTATTTTGCTAATTATATCTTCTATTTCTTCTGAAGCTTCTTCAATTTGAATTATAGTCTGGTCTGATGTCGATGTAGCTTTTATACACGAACCTAAATAATTAACCTGAATGACATTTAAATCATCACCTAAGTCTTCATTTATTATTGTAGAGTTAGTTAATAAAGCTAAATCACTTAATATTTCTTTTCTTCTTAATCCGTAAACTGGAGGATCTATAACATTAATCTTTATATTTCCTTTCATCTTGTTCATAATCAAAGCAGATAAAACCCCTGCTTGAACCTCACCAATTAATAACAAAGATTTATTATTCTTTATTACATGTTCTAATACTGGTTGAACTTGTCTTATTGATTCTATTTTAGAATCCATAATTAAAACTAAAGGATTTTCTAGTTCTGATGTATTTTTTTCTTTGTTTGTAACAAAACTTGGATCTGCATAACCTTTAGCATATTCAACTCCTTCTACAATTTCAACTTCGGTTACTCCACCTTCTGTTGGTTCCATTGTTACAACACCTGTTTCACCTACTTCTCTAAAAGCATTACCAATTAGTTCACCTAACTCTTTATCATTGTTAGTTGATATGGTTGCTATCTGATCAATCATATTACCTTTTACCGGTATGCTTTGATCTTTTAAGAAATCTGTAACTTTAATTACAGCGGTGTTTATACCTTCTTTCAACTCTCTACTACTTATATTTAATTCTGCTTTATAAGCAGCGTCTAAGATAGCGTGAGCCAACACTGTAGCGGTAGTTGTACCATCTCCAGCTTCTCTTACTGTTTTTCTTGCCGCTTCTTTTAAAAGCGTTGCACCCATATTTTCTATAGGATCTTGTAAGATTATAGAATCAGCCACCGTTACACCATCTTTTGTTATGATAGGATAACCTTGACCATCTTCCATGATTACACATTTACCGCTAGACCCAAGTGTGGAGCTAACAGCTTTTGTGAGTGTATCTATACCCTTAAATACTTTGTCCTTAGCTTCGTTACCAAAGCTTAGGTTTTTGACTATTGCGTCTGACATAATTTGATTTGATTAAATTGAATTGAATTTACTTAAAGGTTTTAACGACTTGTGGTCCGTGAATATAAGCTAACTTTTTTTCGTAGTGCTCTATTGAAGAATCTATTGCTTGTTCAGCACCTTCAATTGTTTCACGTCTCGTTGCATCGATCCAAGAATCTTTTTTGTTTGGATCTAGGTATTCAGTTTGATAAAAACCGTTTGGTAATTGAACAATTCGCCAGTTTTTCTTTTTGGCTACATGTTTCCATAGGTTTAAGGTTTCATCTGAAACTTGTGGTTGACTAGTCCACGAATTAGTCTGGTAAAATAGTGTCATTTGGTTTTGGTTTTAATTTGACAATTGGTTGTTACCCTTAACCGGGTCGGTATATTTGTATTATCACTTGTTTTCTTTAAAATTTACACTAAGGTCTATGTTGGGCAAGTAGATCCAAGCCCTGGGAATGAAGTACAAGTACCAGCGCTTGGTGCTAAACTTGTTACATAACCACTACTATCTATACACACTATTTCGTTTGCACTTCCCGGTGCGTAAATTTGATATACATAAGCTCCACTTTGTGTAACAGGATTTGCTCCAGCTGCATCTGTATAAACTCTTGTGTTTGCACCACTACTTAAAGTAGGATTATCTGTAAAATATTCAGTTAAACTTCCCGTGTACCAACAAGCATTTGAAGGTGAGTTTCCAAAATAAAGATCTACTGAATATATTGGCCTACATGCATTAACAGAAGTTATCACGCCAATTGAATTTACAATTATGAACTGACCTCCACTTCCGGTGGTGTTTATCTTATAATATCCAGCAGTTAAATAATTAGTACCACCTGAAGCGTCATCATAAACAATATCACCTACGGCTGGTGTAGAACCAGAACCATCAAACCAATATTTATTTGTTATTATAGTTGCTGAACATACTGATCCCGCTGTTGAAACCAAAGATGAATTAAACTTTGGTAATCCACCACAGTCTTTATCATAACCGTACCAGTCTGAAAATTTATATGGATAAGCTATAGGCATAATTTATATTTTTAATTAAGAAAACGACAATTCTACTTCGTAATAAGCACCAACGTGAAATAATGGATCGTTAGTTGTAAACTCTACAAGCAAAGTGTTTGTTGAATTAGCACTTAAAGCATAAGGTGGGTTTGTTATAAAAGTTTTAACAACTGGTCCCATCGCACACCCTTGTTGACCGCCTTGAGCCTGTGCTTTAGCAACAAGTGTTCCATTTAATTTAAAAGTTATTTTTTCATAATCAGCATCTTGTAACTCTCCCAATCCTTCAAAATCTAAATTTAAATTTGTAGCAGAATTTCCAACAGTTATAGTTGCTGTAGCGGTTCCCGACTGTGTGGCGGAGCATGTTCCACCACAGCCTACGGAATCAACTACATTATACCTTATTGTTTGATTACCTGCACTTATAACCCAAGGAGCAGAACTACACGGATTAACTTTTGTAGTAGTCCATGTTAAACCAGTGACAGGAAGAGTTGCGGTTTGAAAAGATAATGTCTCTCCAACTCCTGTGCCTGAACTATTTGTTGCGTAAGCTCTAACGTAATATGTAGTGTTTGGTGCTAAGTTTGTAATACTACTAGTAAAATTAGCTGTTCCTGATCCATCAGTTGTGCGATAAATATCTCCGGTTCCCCAAGGAAGACTATCAGTCCAAAAAACTCCTTTCACTACAATAGAAGAACCATTTTCAGTAACAGATGTTCCACCACTGCTAGCTGTACTAGTTGTTATACTAGACACAGATGTGGTTGTTAAGGTAGGAGTAGAGCTTGGTAATCTGTCCGCTGGATTTGGTTCACAATCTTGATTAATAGCTGGATAGCTCATACCTGAACCAGCGCTATT
>Ga0233412_10000845_pt1 | contig 17033 bp, 15 predicted proteins | sample Na_anoxic_4_MG_FD_180667 | JGI IMG/M metagenome (GOLD analysis project Ga0233412, IMG submission 180667) | Seawater microbial communities from Saanich Inlet, British Columbia, Canada - Na_anoxic_4_MG | ecosystem: Environmental > Aquatic > Marine > Inlet | place: Canada: British Columbia...
CATTAACAACGTAAGACTCTCTAGAAGATACGAACCAAAAGACAAAGTACAAGTAGGTGGTATGACTTTTGAGATATATGATATTAATAACAAACATGGTGAACCACATTTGAGATTTACACATAATGATGTGATGGATGGGAGAAATTGGGAACGAAAAAAAGAGAATGAGCTTAGTCAGAATTATGGTGGTATTAAATTCACACAAGCTAAACATAATATAGATACTGGTTTTTGGATTCCATTAACTGACTGTGAATTTATAGAGTCAAGTCACCCAAACCTAGTTGGTAAGACTAAGTCTGATGGTTCACAATATGGTTACACCTATTGTAAACCTAATATGTCATTTGGTGGTAACCTAAATGAATCTAATGAATTTGATTGGGTTGATGAGATACCATCTGATTATTACCCACCAGACTTAAGGTCAGGTCTTAAATTTTTAGAAAAATGGGTGGGACAAGCTTACCAAACAGATGATGAAATAGGTCTTTCTGTTCAGGACGTGAAAGAAAACCCAAGTAAAGATAATATTCAAGATTTAATAAATGTTCTTAAACATTGGACACCATATGTTGAGGGTGATGAGGTTTATTGGGCTGTGGAAGACCTTATTTCCTCAATAAACCCACACAGGTTTAAAGATGTTAGTGATAGAGGTTTAAGCGAATCTAAAAAAACAATAAAAGAGGCGGCAGGAATTTCATTTGAAGCAAGAAAATGGGGTGAAATTATCTATAATGAGATAATGGATAACCCAAATGAGAAAAAAAGATTAATTATTGATGGTTATGACCATCCTGAAGCATTTGATGGGTTCCAAATAGACTATGTTGTGATTGATTTTTATGATAAATTAACAGGATATGGACAAGAACACTCAGGTTATGATAAAGATGGTAATTATGTTGTTCTTTTATACGTACAACCAAAGCTATTACAAGGTCAAGGAGGGTACAACCTAAAATCAGTACTAAACCATGAGATGAAACACGCATGGGACGACTATAACAGACTATCTAAAGGTTTACCTAGTATCGATAACACTAAAGAATCTAAGGAGTTATACAACAAAGATTTTATATTAATGTTGTCAGACCAAAACGTAAGAGGACCAATAAAAGAGTTACTAAAATATTACTATTATCTTTCTAAATTAGAAACAACGGCATATTTGGAGAACGTTTATGACGAGAATCCAGTATATGAAAGGGTTGTAAGGGAAATAGCTGGTAAAGATTTTGAACCATTTAAGGAAAGGTTTGATTTGGATGTTAATTGGCACCTAATGAACACCGCTTACGATATACCATTATTAAAAAAGTTTAAATCACCAAAAGAGTTTATTGATTATAGTTCTGAAGAGCTAAGGTCAAGAGCTATAAAGACCATTAAGAAAATTAATAAAATGAAATATGTCCATAGTAAGTTGTGATTAGTATATATTTTTACTAAATTAGTGAAAATATTAAGTATGTCAACAATAAGATTAAGTTTAGTAAGTGGGTTCGTATTAATACCAAAACATGTAGGTAATGATTTAGATTTAATAGAGGTAATTGAAAGTTCCTTTGGTGGTGTTAGGGTAAACCATGTAAAAACAGGTTCAATAGTTGTTTTAGATGGCTCTATAGCTACAAGAAAATTAAGTGTAGGGTGGGTTTCTAAAGAAATCGACAAGAAAACCACAGAACTATTAGAGATAGAAGAGTATATCAGTAAATTAAAAAAACTTTAAACATTTTTTAATAATTGCTCCATTTCTTTTTGACTGTACCAAACATACTTATTGGATTCGTAATTCACACCATAAAAAGGGCCAACCTCATTTTCTCTTTTATGGTGTTTGGGTAATACTTTACAATACTGTAATATAACCCCCCTATCTCCGTATTCACCAAAGGTAGTACCTATTCTGAACATTTTAATTATTTAATGGTGCTTTAATTGTTGGGTGTGATTGGTAGTTTGGGAATTGGAAGTTATCTATATACATTTCATCCATACTAAAGTTCTGTTCTTCTCTCTCTATTATTTCTAATGTCGGTAATCTTTTAGGTTCTCTAGTTAGTTGTTCTTTTGCTTGTTCAATATGATTTTTGTATAAGTGAACATCACCTAAATTACCAATCAATTCATCAGGAACCATATTAACTTCTTTGGCTATTATTTCAAGTAGTAAACCATAAGACGCTATGTTGAATGGCAATCCTAGAAAAGTATCTACTGAACGTTGATTCCACATTAGAGAGATTGCTCTGGTTGGGATGTTTTTATAATCACAAAGTTGTCTTTGTTCTTCAGTCATCCATTTTAACTTATCTCTATCTGGATTATCTGGATTATACCAAGTTGGTCCATCATTTGTTCCAAATCTTATATGATGTCTTTGAGAACATATCCACAATCTTTCTCCTTCACTCAACTCTCTAGTATAAACTTGAAATCCATAATGGCAAGGTGGAAGTGTCATTTGGTCTAATTCACCTACATTCCAAGCGTTAACCATTAGTCGTCTTGAATCTGGGTTGGTTTTAAGTTGTTCTATTAGGTTTTGGATTTGGTCTATATTATCTAAATACTTATCCTCCAAAGCGCCGCTCCCCCAATTTCTCCATTGGCGCCCATAAATGGGGCCTAAATCACCCCACTTATTTGCGAACTCATCATCTGTTTTGATATTGAGTATGAATTCATCCTTATTTAAGATTTTTTTTGGTGGATTACCTATCATAGAGATTTCATATGCACGATACACATCTCCATTCCAAATATTACATCCGTTATCAACTAAGTACTTGATGTTTGTATCACCACTTAAGAACCACAACAATTCTGTTACGATTCCTTTCCAATACATTTTCTTGGTTGTTAGTAGTGGAAAACCTTCTGACATCTTATGTCTGATTTGTCTACCAAACACAGAGATTGTACCTGTACCAGTTCGGTCACCCTTTTCTTTTCCGTTGTCTAAAACGTCTTTTAATAACTTTAAATAATCGTGTTCTATATTCATTTCCAAAATATTTGTATTACCAATATACTAAAAGCTAACGTTAAAGTCACTAGTGTTTTTAAGTTAAGTCCTTGGTTAAAAAAGTAACTAACTAAGAGACCATAAATAATTATACCTATAGAAAACCCAAGAAACCTCGGAGGCCAAAATAAACCATCGAAAGCACTAACACCCCACCTTGTCGCGTATATAAAAAGTATCGAAGTGGGTATACCAATTAAAGAAACCATTAATAAGTTGTCCTTCCAACCTTTCCAAATAAACTGACCGTTAAGTTGGAACCACACTAATACGTGGGCCATTAAAAAGAATACGGAAGATATTAAAATATTTTTAATCATTTTTAACTTTTGGTTTACACGGTTCACTACATTTATCACAAAAATAAACATTTTCCATTCCTAAAAAATTTTTAATAAACTGTATGGATGACCCACAACAATTACTTACGAATTTTTGTTTTTTGTTTTTTTCCATTAACTCTTTTTTTAAGTTCATTTTTAAGATTCCAATAGTTACTTTTTGTTAACTCATTACTTTCATTAATTTTTTTATCTAACATACTTAATGTCATACAAAAAGAGATTACAAAAGCCATAATAACCTCATCCATTGTTCTAAGATTTATTAAATTAAAATATTCCATTAGGAAAAAAGTACCTAAAGAAGTAAAGTAACCAATGATAAATCTATTTATTATTTTATTTTTCATATTTAAAATTATGTTTTTTAAGGCCAAATTTAATCTTAAAAATTTTATTATCCATTATTTTATCATAATCGTCACGATAAAGTTCTATATGTATTCTACTACTTGAAATGGGCCCATTGTATGATACAAAGCAACTGGAATCTGTTAAATAACTAACCTCTAAATCGACCCACTTAAGGACATTCTCATACGACACCTCGGTCCACCAAAGGTCGTTTGGTAACCTAATCTTTATTGTTCCACCCATTGTTTAATTTCATTTTTTTACTAAAGATACACTTATCTATAACATTATTCATTTTAACGCCCACACCATATTGTTGTTTAAACATATCAACATAATGTTCAGCGTATTTTAATTGTTCTAATGTAAGACAATTGTCTACCACTAAAAAAACTTTATGGTAGTTTGGTATTGGGGAATTAAAATCAATTTCCATCATATTGTTTTTTTAAATATAATTCATTTAAATTACTATATCAATGATTATATTTATTTATATGGATAATAAATTAAACACTAGACAAGATAAAGTTAATTTTATTATTGGAATCTTTAAGTTTTACCAACCAACACTAAATATTCCAGAACAAATAGCTTTATTAACAGTATGGGAGTCTTCTTGTGTTTTAGCTGAAGAATATGAAATGGCTTTAGCTGTTATTGATGAAATGAAAAAAATACAAGAGAACCCAACAAAGATGCCACAAAAGACTATAGAGTTAAAAGAAGATTTTGGTGAGTCAGATGAAGGTTTAATCTTTGTTAAAAAAAATAACAATAAACCATTTTATAAAAAACTATTTTACTGGTTTAAAAATTTATTTAAACGTAATTAAGTATTTATATATGTATGGAAGGAGAGTTAGATAAAATTGCTAAGGTTTTTATATTGTTAAATACCATAAAAGAATCGAAATATAGGTATGTAGGTATTGTAAGCCCCAAAAACGGTGAAAAGATTATGAAAATAAAGTTAAATTTAGATAGTAAAAGGACGGTAGATTTTTTAGACACCTTTTTTGATGCAGGATTTAAAGTGGTGCCCATATCAAAAAAAGAATTTAATTCTTTAAAATCTAACGATATTTTAAATTTTAATCTAGATAATAGATATTTATAATAAAGAATTGATTAATGAAAAAGGTAAAAAAAATAAACCATAGTAATATTAAGAATATAGTTAAAGAACATTTTCTTAATGATAATTATTTATTGCCCGAGAGTAAGATAGATAACATTATAAAAGAGTACTTATCTGAAAGAGATGAGTACCTTGATGACCCCTTAGAGGATAAACTAGATTTTAGTAAAAAAACATCTAACGCGTTAGGTGATATGGTTGAGGGTATAAATGAGATGTTAGGTGACTTAGAGGTTATAAAAGAAAAAGAAGGTAATGTTTTAGTTTATCAAAATGAATACTCTGACGAATATTTAGAAGATGTAATTGAAGATTTAGAGGGTGTTGTTGATAGAATTAGTGCTTTAACTGAACTTAGTGATGATGAGGATTTGGATTATGACGATTTGAATGATGAATAGTTATGGACATATATTCAAACCTAAGAAGAAATATTGTTTTAGAAGGTAACACTTATATAGCTGGAGACCTATTCAACAATTTAATTAAAGAAGATTTATCTAACCCAGAAATTAACAATCCAGAATTTTATGACGTTAGTACACACACACTTAAATTAGGTAATTTATGTGTTAGGGAGACTCAAAAAAACGAAAAAGAAAGTGTAGAATATGAGGGTGTCCAATACACAACATATTGTTCTTTATTACAATTAAGTAATAATTTACACAAAGATTTACAAAATAATTTACACAAAGATTTAGATACTGTATATAATTTTTTAAGGAGAGACCTATCTATAGATAATAGGAGAAAGTTTCATAATCTAATAAAAGTTTTAATGGGGTACGACAATCAAGCCAACTCTATAAACTTAGTCGCTGAATATATTAGGAAAACTGATAGTGTTGATGAAGTGTCAATCTCGTTAGATTTATTTAGAAAAAAGGATATTGATGAAAACGATATCGAAAAATTCCTTAAACAGGCTAAACATAGTGGGTATAAAGAGTACGAAAGAAGTTTTGTTGGTTCTCATTTTAAAACAAATGAGAATAAGTTATTCTTAAGATATAAAGGGGACAACGAATCAAGAAGTATATATCAAATAGTTAAAGCCGTTATTAATGATGAATTAACAATAAAAGAATCTATAGGTTATTTATATGAATTAATTATAGGTAATTACACACCACAAGATATGGTTAAGGGAGATTTGGAGTGTACTAAACCTGTTTATAATAAAAATGGTGATGAAGTTATTGGTGTGGGGGAAATAGTTGAGGTTAAAAAATTAGACCATGGTGGTGATAGTTATTTATCTGAATTTTTTGCTATATATAAAAACAGTAGCATACCTAAAGACGCTTTAAAACCAAAATTTATGAAAACATACAACACCCTTATTGATGGTTTGTATGAATTATTTATAACCTCTGGTGGTAATGTTTTGGAAGATATAAAAAATAATTTTGCGGGTATAATATATTCCCAAAACACACTTATTGAAAGTGATGACATTGAGTTATATTGGAGTAATAAGGGTAGGTCGTCTTGTAGTAAAGACCATAGATTAACAATAAGATACAGAATTAATAAAAATATGGTTAATGGGTACGTATATGAAAATAACGAAGATGTTTTATTGGATAAAAAAATTAACACTAAATTAGATAGCGACAAAATTATTTGCCCAATACTAACACCCAAAACAACATTAGAGTCCTTTAAACTAGATAATATTTCTGATTTATTGTTAGAAGGAAGAAAAGAAGATGTTATTAAGAAATATTCTAAAGATGACGGAGATAGAGAAGTTATAGAATATCTTTCTGATAATGACCCTTCTGGTAATAACAAATACTTAGAGTGGATGGTTAAGACCGTAATGAAAGGTGAAGTTTATGACAGTGGTGTTGTTGATGTTGTAACTAAATTCCACAAAAATATCCAAAGAATTGGTAATAAGGATATAAATTCTTATAACACTTATAACGAACTGTTTCAAGTGGTGTCAGATGCTGAAGAAAGAAGAAAATTAATAGAATTAGAAAAAGAAGCTAAAAAACAAAAAACAATTATCTATGACGATAATAGATGGTTGGTTGTCTCACCACACTCCCACAAAGCGTCTTGTTATTATGGAGCGGGAACTAAGTGGTGTGTCACAACTAAAAACACCTCGACTCATTGGGATAGATATTCTAGTAGAGCAACATTCTTTTATATTATAGATAAAACAAAAAAACAAGATGACCCACTGTATAAAGTCGCTTATAGAAAACTTCGTTTTGGGGATAAATATGAGTTATGGGATGCTGAGGACACTGAAATATCTAGTAGGGTTTCGGGTACTGAATATTTCGAATATTTACCTATTGCGTTGAAAGAAAAAGCTTTAAAATACCATGAAGAAAAATGGCCCAAATTAGAGGGTGTTCCTGATTGGATTTCGGAGGACCCAAAAGCTCAAGCTTTAAATAATCATTTAGATACTTACGATATTGAAGATACTGAAGATACCAGGTATGGTATGAACATCTATGAAGTAGGTGGGGTGTATTGGGCTGTTGGTTCAGTTGATGATATGGATACCGCTTTGTACGATTATTACGATGAATATAGTGATGACGACCTAATAGAATACTATGATTATGATGGTTATTATCTTACAATGAGTGATGAAGAATATTTTATTGACGGTGAGGTAGAATCTCTTACGGAGAACACATCAGATGAGGAATTTTTAGAAAGGGCAGGCATGTCAACTGACGCGTCTGAAAAGGAAGAACAAATCACTTTACTAGAAAAGAGATTAGAAGACGGTGAAAACGATGGTTCACAAGATGTAGAAGAAATAGAGGAGGAAATTGAGTCAATAAAAGAAGAGTTAGAGTTGATTATTAGTAACTCTAGAGAATCGTTTGAAGATGAATTTCGTGAGGAATGGGAAAGGTGTATGTCTGACGGTCCCGTTAGTTGTTTAGTTCATGATAAAGGTTTCTTCCGTAATGCTTCAGAGTTATATGAATCAGCTATGGTGGACCTTGACAGAGATGGTTTATTAGATAGTATTACTACAGATGGTGATTATGATACTATCACAGATGGGTATGGTTATGATGAAGAACAAGATGATGAGGGTGACTGGTGGTATGTTTTTGAAGTAGATTATTAAGACTATTTTTACCTTTGTTGATATTTATAATTAAAAAGAACATAATATGATTACAATACCATTAACATTAAGATTAGTAAAAGGTAGTAAACTAACCTTCTTAGAACTAGACCAAAACTTTATTTCACTAAGAAACGCTATAAACACATCTATTAATTCTGACACTTTTGTTACAGGCGGTACTTATAACCAATCAACAGTAAATTTAGATTTTGTAGGGAATGGTGGTTTTAACCCATTTTCTGTTAACGTCCAAGGTTTAACTGACACTTATGTGAGTGGTGGTGTTTATAGTGCTTCAACAGGTTGTGTAACCTTTAGTACCACAAGTGGTTATACATTTGATGTTTGTGGTTTTTTAACAGGTTCCACAATATGGACCAATGGTTCATCAGGAAATTATTCCTTAAAAACGATAAATGATTCGGGTTTAGATGCGACAGGTGATTACGCTTTAGCTGAAGGATTTAATACACTAGCAAGTGGACTTGCTTCTCACGCTGAAGGTTTCCAAACACAAGCTACTGATGATTACGCTCACGCTGAAGGTAATACTACAGTAGCAAGTGGTAGGTACTCACACGCTGAAGGTTATGAAACTACCGCAAGTGGGGGAACATCTCACACTGAAGGAAGACAGACAACAGCAATTGGTAACGAGTCTCACTCTGAAGGTTATAGAACAACCGCAATTGGAGATTATTCTCACGCTGAAGGTAACCAAACAACAGCAAGTGGACTTGCTTCTCACGCTGAAGGTTATGGTGGGTTTGGTGGTTTAATTGCAAGTGGTGTAGGTTCTCACGCTGAAGGTTTTAGTACAACAGCTAGTGGTAATTATTCTCACGCTGAAGGTAGTAATACAACAGCAAGTGGTAGTAGGTCACACGCTCAAGGTGATGCTACAATAGCTAGTGGAGATTATTCTCACGCTGAAGGTTGGGGTGGTAAAGGTAGTACATTTGCATCAGGAATTGGTTCACATGCCGAAGGTTTTGAAACTACCGCAAGTGGTGTGTATTCTCACGCTGAAGGTAAACGAACATTCGCAACAGGAAACACTTCTCACGCTGAAGGTAGTAATACAACCGCTAGTGGAGATTATTCTCACGCTGAGGGATATGGTGGTAAAGGTAGTACATTTGCATCAGGAACTGGTTCACATGCCGAAGGTAACCAAACAACAGCAAGTGGGTCTGCTTCTCACGCTGAAGGTGGTGTAACAACGGCTAGTGGAAATTATTCTCACGCTCAAGGTTATGAAACAACGGCTAGTGGAAATTATTCTCACGCTGAAGGTATTCTAACAACTGCAAGTGGCGATGCATCTCACGCTGAAGGAAGACAGACAACAGCAACAGGAAACACTTCTCACGCTGAAGGTAGTAATACAATAGCTAGTGGTGATTATTCTCACGCTGAAGGATGGGGTGGTAAAGGTAGTACATTTGCATCAGGAATTGGTTCACATGCCGAAGGTTTTGAAACTACCGCAAGTGGTGTGTATTCTCACGCTGAAGGTAAACAGACAACAGCAACAGGAAACACTTCTCACGCTGAAGGTAGTAATACAATAGCTAGTGGTGATTATTCTCACGCTGAGGGGTATGGTGGTAAAACTGGTTTAATTGCAAGTGGTGTAGGTTCTCACGCTGAAGGGGTGGGTACAACAGCTAGTGGTTATGTGTCTCACGCTGAAGGTGGTCTTACTACCGCAAGTGGTTATTATTCTCACGCTGAAGGGAAAGGTACAACCGCAAGTGGTTATGGTTCTCACGCTCAAGGAATTCAAACTATTGCAAGTGGAGATAATTCACACTCTGAAGGTAACCTAACAATAGCAAGTGGACTTAATTCTCACGCTGAAGGTGGTGAAACAACGGCTAGTGGAAATTATTCTCACACTAAAGGTAGTAATACAACAGCAAGTGGTAATTATTCTAGTGCTTCAGGTTATTATACAACTGCAACTGGACTTACTTCTCACGCTGAGGGTAATTATACAACTGCAAGTGGAGATTATTCTCACGCTGAAGGTAGTGAGACAATAGCAAGTGGAATTCAATCTCACACTGAAGGATTTAATACAACAGCTAGCGGAATTGCTTCTCACGCTGAAGGTCATGGTGGTAAATTTGGTTTAACTGCAAGTGGAAATTATTCTCACGCTGAAGGTAGTGGTACGATTGCTAGTGGTACTGGTTCTCACGCAGAAGGTAGTAATACAACCGCTAGTGGAAATTATTCTCACGCTGAAGGAAGTGGTACAATTGCAAGCGGAGTCTCATCTCACGCTGAAGGTGGTAATACAATAGCATCTGGAAATTGGTCACACTCTGAAGGTAATAATACAACAGCAAGTGGTCCTTATTCTAGTGCTTCAGGTTACCAAACAACAGCTAGTGGTCCTTATTCTAGTGCTTCAGGTTATTATACAACAGCAAGTGGAAATTATTCTCACGCTGAAGGTAGTAATACAACAGCAAGTGGTTATGGTTCTCACGCTGAAGGTAGTAATACAACCGCAAGTGGTTATTATTCTCACGCTGAAGGGGAAGGTACAACCGCAAGTGGTTATGGTTCTCACGCTGGTGGTCGAGGGTTTAAAGATTCAAGAGTAATTGCAAGTGGTGATACATCGTTTGCACATTTTAGAGTAACAAATGAATTAGGTACTATTGGGGCTTATGGTGATTATTCAGCAATTCTCGGAGGTAATGACCATAACATTGGTACTGGAAGTACAAGTTCGGGAATATTCACTGGTTCTGGTAACACAATAAGTGATGATGTATTAAGAAGTGTTGTAATAGGTGGTCAAAACATTACAGGGACAACAAATGACACAGTTTACATACCTTATCTTAATATAAACAATTTAGGGGCAGGAACTTCAATTAATAACTTAGGTATAGATTCTAGTGGTTTTGTTGTTGTGGGAACCACAGGAGCACCAGCATTCACAGGAAACACATCAGGAGATTGTATTACAGATTTATATGTAAGTACAGTACACGGTTGTTCGGGTGGTGGACAACTTAATCTTCGTGATGGGTCTGACGACACATGGTCAATCACATCAGATAATGGTTTATACGCGTCTGATTCATCGTGGGTATATGGACAATCTTCGAATGGTACTCAACTAGGTTATCAACTAACAACGGTTGGTGAGGCTATCGGTTTCGGGGTTTTTGCTTCTGGGATTAACCCATTACTTGGTACAGCTAACGATGTTACAATACATGATAATGTTATAACAATACCAAACAGTGGTAATTTAGATAAACGAGCGGTATTCGTTGGTTCCAAGAACTCAACAATATTTAGTGGTGTCACTAATACAGTTGTTATCGGTGGTGAGGGGATTACAGCAACAGTTAGTGATACCGTATATGTACCAAATTTAAATATTGGGACAATCGGTTCTGGAACACCTTTATTCAACTTAGGTGTTGATTCAAGTGGTGATGTTGTAACAGGGACCACAGACAACATTTATAACACTGATGGTACCTTAACATCAAACAGATTTGTAGATTGTGACGGTAAGGCTATTGGTTTTTTAGGAGACTCTGCCACATCCACCATTCTCACAGTAATGGATATAGGGGCAGCACATAGCGTTATTATTGGAGATAGTAGTTTCTACGGTACTGATGTATTAGAAGTAAAGGGTTTTAGTTCATTTGATGACACAGTACGAATACAGGATATTAATTCACCTACTTTTATGTCTTTTGCTCAAAACAACACCACAAATTTTAAAGTGGACTTTGCTTTGGTGACTGGATTAACCGCCGATAGAACACAATCTTTTTCCAATGAAGATGGGGTAATACCTGTAGGGGAAGGTTGGAACACAATAATCGCTCAGGCAGGTGTAGCTGAGGATGGTAAAGTTATATCATGGGATGATGGTAATAGTGAGTACACATTAGTACCCAATGCTGGTGGTTTTGTACATTATTTAGGGGAAGAGTTTGGTGGTGGAATTATTTACCATTTGTATAAAGATAACCTTAATGTAGAACATGGTCTTATAGTAAGTACAGGTGAAACCACAGCAACTTGGCAAAATTCAACAGGGACAGTCACTGGAGGAATAAGTAGTTGGGATGGGTCAGGTAATACTGCATCAATGACAATTAGTAACGCCGCAAATTATGTAAACGCATTAACTGATGGGGGGTTTACCGATTGGTACTTACCAAGTATTGATGAGTTAAAATTATTACTTGTTAATCGATTTAACGCTAACAAATCATTAGATGCTATTTCAGCAACAGAACTGTCCCTTCAATCGGAATATTGGTCTAGTACTGAACGGGATTCAACTAGTGCATACATAGTTAGATTCTTCGCTGGAAACATTGCTGATGAAATTAAAACCAACACAAACTCAGTTCGTGCGGTTAGGTCTTTTTAATTAATTTAATAAGGAACAATAATAGTTATATTTAACCCGACACAAGTTTAGATACAGGTTGGTATTTACTAAGTGTTGGCCATATGGTAAAGACATCATCTTAAATGATGGTGAAACCAAAGTAATGGTGATTGTGTAAATACTAAATTTTATTTACAAATATTTTTTTTACTTTATCATTACTAAATGAAAAAAATATTTTTCCAATCTTCACTACCTAGAGCAGGTTCTACTTTATTACAAAATGTAATAGGACAAAATCCAGATTTTTATGTTACACCCACATCAGGTGTATTAGAGTTATTATACGCGTCAAGAGGTAATTTCACTTCTTCACCTGAATTTAAAGCACAAGAACAAAAAGAGATGGAACTAGGTTTTAAATCTTATTGTAAAAATGGTTTAGAAGGTTTTTTTAATGGTATTACTGATAAACCTTATGTGATAGATAAATCTAGGGGTTGGGGTATTCATTATAACTTCCTTAACTCCTTTTACCCAAACCCAAAAATTATTTGTATGGTTAGAGATTTAAGGGGTGTTTATTCTTCAATGGAAAAAAATTTTAGAAAAAACCAACACCTAGATTCGGGTATAGTTAGTCATGGTCAAATGAAAGGAACCTCAACCGAAAAAAGAGTGGACATTTGGTCAGCAGGTCAACCCGTAGGTTTAGCAATAGAAAGAATATATCAAATTATTAGAGAAGGGTTAGATAAAAACATTCTTTTTATAAAGTTTGAAGATTTTTGTCAAAACCCTGAACAAGAGATGATTAAAGTTTATAATTATTTAGAGTTACCTTATTATAGACATGATTTTAATAATGTCCAACAATTAACAATAGAAGACGACTCTGTTTATGGTGTTTATGGTGACCATAAAATTAAAAAAGAGGTCAAACCCCTTAAAAAAGATTATGAAGAAATAATGGGTGTGGGTCTTTGTAGTAGTATATTAAACAAATATAAGTGGTATTATGATTATTTTCAGTATAACCCTTAAACTATTGGTATTGCTCGATATTTATCAATAAAGCAATATGTCATTAATAATTAACGAAGCAGAAAAAGCAAAACTTTTTAGACAAGTAAAACATAGATTAGGAGCTCCAATGAGAAAAATTGAGTTGGAGGATGAATCTATGTGTACTTTACTTGAAATTTCAGTAGAGGACCATTCGGCTTATATTAATGAATGGTTAATAGAAGCACAATGGTCATCAGTTTACGGTAAAGATATATCAGTTACAGATTTATCAAAATCGTTAACAACAAGAGAGTTAAGTTATGAAGATTCTTTTACTTATGCTTACTCTAAAATCGTAGGTCTACAAGCTAGAGGTCCTTGGGAATTAAAACAAGATTATGTTGAAATTAAAACAGGCCAACAAGTATACGAAATACCTGCTTGTAGAGAAATCAATGAAGTTTTATGGATAACACCCCCTACAATAGATAATGCACTTTACTCTAGCTTTGGGTTTGGTGATTACGGTGGTTTTGGTGGTGGTTTCGCTCAAATGCCTTTCGGTGGTGGAGGTGGTGGAGCTGGTTACGGTGGTTTCTTTTTAGCCTCATCTTACGATATATTAAGTAGGGATGCTGACTTTGACCTTAAACAAAGAATCATATCTGGTGATTTAATTTATAAAATTACAGCTGGAGCTGATGGTAAAAAATTATTACACCTACTCCCACCACCAGGTTCAAGAATATCTTTTGGTTTACCTAGTTTAACTAATGGTATTGACGCAACAGGTAGTAAAGTTTGGTACCATTATTATGAAGCTTGTGAAGAGGATAGACAAAAATGTTTAAATGATAATAAAGATATTATTAAACTACCTTCTGATGTTCCTGTAGATGTTGTTAACTTTGACGAATTGAATACACCATCAAAACAATGGGTAAGAGATTACTTTACCGCTATGTGTAAAGAAACTTTAGGTCGTGTTAGAGGTAAGTTTGGTGGTAATTTAGGTGTTACTGACGCTGAAGTAACTATGGATTATGATTCACTTTTAGGTGAAGCTAAAGAAGATAAATCAGCTTTATGGGAAAGGCTTAAGGAACGTCTTGAAAGACTACAACCTGATAAAATGTTAGAAAGAAAAGCTAACGAAGCAGAAAACCTAAATAAAACATTACAGTTTAGACCACTTGGCCATAACTGGAACGTAATATAATTAAGATATGCCGTTTTTAACGAGACCTCATTTTGAGGATAGACAAATAGTACAATATGTAGAAGAAAGTATAGAACTTTCAGGACTAACTAAAATAGCACCAACTCTATTGTATGAAAACCCTTTTAACACAGGCCAAACATCTGTTACCATAATGGGTGTAAATGGATACTTAAATGAAGGGGTTAATGGTAGGGAGTATGGTTTTATGGTACAACCACCCATTCTAAAATTAAGTGGTTCTACTGGTTATACTACTACGGATGTTACTGGTTATGTTTTAAAGGCCTTAGATTCTGGTGGTACAGTTACTTGGGCACCCATCTCAGTTTCTGCTGATACAAATACTTTTGTAACTGGAGGTACATTAAATGGGACAAATTTAGATTTAACTTGGAACACTGGGGGTAGTGTACCTTCTATAGACCTTTCTTCTTTATCGGATGTTGGTGCGTTTACTTCGACAACAACCAATAATAGAATAATCCCAACTAACACATCAGCTAATTCTGTTTCAAGTGATAAATCATCAATTTTAGGTGGTGATAGTAATACTATAAACACAAATAGTGCAAGGTCAATAATAGTTGGTGGTCGCGGTAACACTGTTGAGGGGGAGTATTCATTTATTGGGAATGGTTTGAGTAATTCTATAAGTGGTAGGGGTTTTTGGAATACAATAATAAATGGTGACAATAATGATTTATCATTAGACCCATTAAGTAATTATAATACAGTTGTTGGTAATAGTCATTCTATAACTGGAACTTCATTAGTCGCCAATTCTATATTAGGTGGTCAAAATAATAGTATACACACTATAGGTGGTTCAAACCCAATTAACTCATCTATTATGGGGGGTAGTAATAATACTGTTTATGGTCCCGATAATGTTGTAATAATAGGTGGTGAAGGAAATCTAATTGACCTTATACCAGATAGAGCTGTCATAGCTGGTGGTAATAATAATAATATAAGTGGTGAGTCTGATGATTCATTTATTGGTGGTGGTGTTGGAAATATAATTAATACTAGTGGGTTTAGAAATAGTGTCGTTGGGGGTCAAAACAATGTTTTAAGTGGTGGTACTTCTAATTCAGTTATTCTTGGTGGTCAAAATATCACAGCAACAGTTAGTGATACCGTATATGTACCAAATCTTAATATTGGTACCGTAGGTGGTGGCGCTTCGATTAATAATTTAGGTATTGATTCAAGTGGTAATGTAGTTAGTGGTAGTACTTATACAGGAAACACATCAGGAGATTGTATAACAGATTTATATTTAACAAATCTTTATGGTTGTTCACCGATAACAGTTCATGATAGTTTACAACATATAACATCATCAGGAACTGGTGTGAGTAGTATTGCTTGGGGTACTAACACAATAGCAAGTGGTGATTATTCTCACGCTGAAGGTTTTGCTACAACTGCTAGTGGACTTAATTCTCACGCTGAGGGTTGGGGTACAACAGCAATTGGTTGGGGGTCACACGCTCAAGGTGACTCAACAATAGCTGGTCCTGGACAATCTGCACATGCTGAAGGTAATAGCACTATCGCTAGTGGTATTTATTCACATGCCGAAGGTAATAATACAATAGCTAGTGGCAGTAGGTCACATGCTGAAGGGTATAGTACAATCGCAAGTGGCAGTAGGTCACATGCTGGTGGTGATACTTCAACTGCTAGTGGTGTAACATCATTTATACATTCAACAAGTTCATTAGTAACTGGAGATAGAAGTGTATTATTAGGGGGTCAAAATATCACAGGAACAACTGACGACACAGTTTATGTTCCGAACCTAACAGTAAGAAATGACCATATTTTACATTCTAATACCACATTAGAGGTTTCAGACATACCTAGTTCTTTAGAAACTATAATGAAAGGTTCTTATACAGAATTTAATTGGACGGGATTAACATCCAACATAATATCTAATAATAACCCTAGTGGTTATACATCAATTATTATGGGTGATTTGTCTAATTTCCCAACAACAAAACCTTATGGGTTTATCACTTACTTTAATTCTGGGTATACTAGAACAGGTACACCTCCAACAGGGTTAAATTTTTATAGTAATAAATTAACATTAAAAGCTTCAGAACAGTCTGACGGTACAATTTTTGCTAACAATAACCCAACTAGTGATTGGTGGTGGGAAAATGATGGTTCTTCTAGAATGAAGTTAACTAATGATGGTTATTTAGGTTTAGGTTTAAATCCTGATGGTTCAGAAACACCAACAACCCATTTACAAGTTGGTGGTACTGGAACAACAGGCACCTTTAAATTCTTAGATGGTAATCAATCTAATGGTTATGTTCTTACATCTGACGCTAATGGTGTTGGTTCGTGGCAAGCTTCCGCTGGTGGAGGTGGTGCAACAATCGACCCATATCAAGACGAA
>Ga0233412_10000847_pt1 | contig 17027 bp, 21 predicted proteins | sample Na_anoxic_4_MG_FD_180667 | JGI IMG/M metagenome (GOLD analysis project Ga0233412, IMG submission 180667) | Seawater microbial communities from Saanich Inlet, British Columbia, Canada - Na_anoxic_4_MG | ecosystem: Environmental > Aquatic > Marine > Inlet | place: Canada: British Columbia...
TTTCCCAATATCAAAAAATAAAAATTATATAAAAACGAATGTTTTTTTATATAATTAGTCCTCATCATCGTCAGCATCATTTAATACATATGCCTCTTTATCACTCACTACACTCATAGGAAATCCTTTATTGATGCAGACCCAGCGACTATTTAATTTCTTGATCCTTTTTATCTGTTCTCTATCTAATCCAAAATAATTATCCAATAGGTATTTAATACTACGCCCACCCAATCCACTTGGGAAAATAACGACAGATTTACATTCATTCAAAATACGCTTTGTAGCATGACCATCAGTAGCTAAATGGGATGTATAAATAACCTCACAGTTGAAATGCCTGCCTGTTTCCAAAAGTGAGTTCAAAACCTCTGCGACTTTTAATCTATAACGCTTATCAGTAAGACAATCCGTATCGTCAAAAATGACGCAACAATCTTTAAAATCTTTGGCGGATATTTCAGTAGTCAAAAACTTTTCATTCATTTTAACACGATTTAATCCTTTGATCTTATCTATGGAACTATCATCACTCAACGAGGAAATCAAAAACACCTCTCGCTTGGGATACAGTCTTTTATACTCATCAACATACATTTTCGTATAAAAAGATTTACCGCTGCCTGACGCTCCTGTAATATAAGTAATTGAACGCTCTATTTTCTTATCAGGTATGGGTTGAAAATGTAAAGATGGTTTATCTTTTAGTTTCACATCACGGAACGCACCACCCCTTACCTCTGCTGGTGTGCTTGTTAGGTATAGTTTTTCCCATTTCTTACGGTCTTTCTCGTCATCATTTTTTAATAACGCCAATATACGCCCTTTTTCCTCAAAGTTCATGGTTATACATTACACATACATTATAATTAGAGTAGTTTTTGTAAAAAGGATTTCGCATGAGGGTTGATAAGATCACCGAAATAGTCAATTAATTCTCTCACTCCTTTTAAAACATTTTTGGCGGTCATATCGTTAATTTTGCTAAAAACATTCTCTTTGATAGGTATTTCATATATATTGGATACTTGTTCTTTTATATATTGTAAGTTTGCCTCAATATCTTTCCATTTTGCTTTCCTAAAGTCCTGTGTTAAGACTTGTTCCAAAATACCCAATTCATTCTTGATCTTATTTAAATATCCAATTTGAGAATTAAAAAAATCAACTAAACTATCTAATGCTTTTTTGTTTCCTTTTGGATTATCTAATTTTAATGCCGCAAAAAGTCGTTTGAGTGCTTTGAATGAATTATTCTTGGAATAAAATTGTATTTCGTCCTCAAAAGTCGCCAATATTTCCTCTGTGGTAGTTGGAACATTATTCGTTTTACCTGACTTTGTTTTGATAGTGTAATTCTCACTCACCTCTACGAATTGATTACCCACTTTACCGAGTAAATCAATCTTGGTAATTGTTTTATCCAATACAGCGTCTTTTAAATACTTACGCTTACCGTCAATCATTTTCACCCACCCCCTTTTAATGTCGTCAGGTTTCCAACGGAGAATGTATAAATCCCTTATCATTTTGATTAGATCCTCGCCAGTTGCTTTTTTTATTTTGTTTGCTCTTGATGCAGAGATTAGATCCTTGTGGTCTTTGAGATATTCCGCAACACTATCTTTAGAATAATCACCTTTGTATATTAATCTATCGTCGTGTCCTGCTTTAAAATCGGTAATCCAATAATCAGGGTTCTTTTTTGCCTGTGTATATGCTTTCTGTAGCATTTTCGCTACTTTCTCTCCAGTTGTTCCTTTGAGTTCAGTATCAATATCGTAATCACTACCGTATTGTATAGCTCTTAACGATTGACTACCAATCATTCTGTATTTCCCATCAAGAGAGAAATGTTCTATTAAATCATCTGTTTCCTCATTAATCATATCGGTAGTTTTTTCATCAGCGATTAGATTAACTTTTTTGCGTCGCACCATACTATATTATAATCATATATTATATATATATGCCTATTGAGATATTAGAATTGATTTGTTCTCCTAAAGATAAAAAGAGATTTCGTATTAAATTACGAGAGGGAGATAAGGTGAAAACATTTGACTTTGGATTGGAGGGTGGTGAAACTTATTTGGATCACGAGGATAAAAAAAAGAGAGAGAATTATTTAGCAAGACATTTAGCGAATAAAAAAGAGAAACAATTAATAGAGAATAATATTCCATCACCTGCCTTATTTAGTGCGGTATTGTTGTGGGGAAAATCAACGGACTTGTGTGAGAACCTTGTTGAATTACAAAAAGCGTTCAATAAAAAGAAATAATAAATAATTCTTTATATATATGGATAAAGAACTGTTTGAAAAACTGAAAAAGGAGGATATATACCCTTTTCTTGATGAGTATTACCAAAGGATCGGTAGAACTAATCCACCTGATTACCGTAGTTATTCTCTCGGTGAATTAAAAAAATGCTTACGAGTATTTAATATTTCGTTAGTGAGAGAACAGATAAAATAAAGTGTTATTATATGTGGAAAACTGGCGAACCTTATTTTACATGGAGTTTTCGTAGTGATGCAGACGATAATGAAATATTAGAAGCTATAATAGGAGAACCAAAAAAGAAAAAGAGGGTTAGATGGAAATATTTTTGTTGTTTTTGGGATAATGTTGAATATAATGATTAAAACCCTACCACCTCCTCCTCAAAATGCCCTACTTTATAATTTTTACCGTATGTTTTCTCAAAATCAGGGTGCTTACTACAATCTAAACAGACCCATTCATCTCCATATTCAGTATTAATAAGGTTAGAATAAACCATTAACTCGCCACTTTCGTATTTGTCGTTATTACAACAGTCGCACGAGCGTAAGTCCTCTTGCTCCTCCTCCTCATCACCCTCAACCTTGTATTTTGTAATTGTTATTTTACACTTTTCAATCATATCCTCTCTACACTCGTAGTATTCTCGGTCAAAGTCTAAATAACACTCGTTATTTTGTTCGTTGAATTGCGCTACAATATCATTATAAATACTAATATATGTGTCGTATTCACGGAATAAAGGACTGATCCACCAAGTCATCCAATCGTCATTCTCCATATCCCATACTTGATCCTTAATGTAGCAAAAGTTCAAGAAAATATCATCCACGATCATAGGTTTCTCCGTAGTGTGTTCCATAGTCATATTGGTAATTGTTGTTTTAGTTGATATACATATATTTAATAATTTACAATCAATTTTATATTATAATAGTGATGGAAATAATCATTATTATAATACTTTTTAATTAATTCCATCATTCTTATAATAGAAAATTGAAAGAAAAATGATTTAAAGAGTTATAGACAATCTTATACAAGTAGAAGCGAAATGCCTAAACAACAATCTATCAACAAGGGCGGTGATTACAAGAAGGACATTAACTTTTGGAACAAGGAGTTTCCTGAAATAATAATGTTTAACAAGGGGTATGATATATTATACGAGGAGCAACATGAGGATCTAATTGATTATTGTGCTCCAAGTTTTAGAAAAAGTATGTCTTGTGCTCCTGAATGGAGAAAGCGAGTTGGTATTGAACGAAACACAAGAAAAAGCGAGGATGAATACGAAACGGATTTACTCATATTCCACGACAATCTCCTCATGCAGATGGAAAAAGAAAAAAGACCTTACAGGTTCGGTAATAAAAATGATAAAATGGATTTTACACAGGAGGATTTCCCAGACCACCCTGCTTTCGTGGAGCGTTCAGGAGCTACAGAATGCGGATTGGTTGAGGAAACTTACAAGTATGCTTTGAGAAACTTAAGACCAGGAGGTCGTCGTGCCGTATTCCGTGAGTGTTGTTTGGTGGGTATTGAGAATGTTATTGAATACATCCACACCAACCACTATATTCACGAGCGTAAGTTCAGCGACGATTACAGATTGGTTGTAAGCAATTCTCCTGAACCTGGATACGGACGAATGGAGGGTAATTTGACTGACGAACACCAGATTAACACCAACAAAGACGATACACCTTACCAAAAGGTATTATTCGTAGAATGTATTTCCAAGAAACAGATGCTTATTGGCGAGTTGAACCGTATTGATAAGCAATTCCAACGCAAAAAGGAAAATGGAGTATGTTGTATCTGTAAGGGATATTTGGAAATGCCTTTCGGTAATAATCCTAACCCAATTCGTAAGCGTGGTAAGTGTTGCGAGGAATGTAATTATTCCAAAGTTGTCCCTGCTCGTATGGATAATGAGGGTGGTGGTTCTAAAACTCACGAAATCACTATGAAACTCATTACGAATTGGGAATTAAAGAAATTACAGCGTAAGATAAACGCTATAATGACTACATATCCAACATATCGCCTCTATTACGAACAAGTAGAGGAGGATGCAGGACTAAACCAACTCCATTACCGAACAATTGAGATAGTTGAGGAATGTGGAGCTCACCTTAAACTTGATTTTGATAATAGGAGCGTCCGTTTAACTATTGAAACGGATGAGGAGTGCGAGGAGTGTAAGGCGTGTGGGTGTGGAGAAAGCAAGGAGGAGGAACACGAGGAGGAACACGAGGAGGAGGAACACGAGGAGGAGAAAAAGGAGGAGCGTATTTACAAAAAGCAAAAGGGTTGCTTACTGGATTAGAATAGTAGTAGTATTAGTAGTGTTGTAATTTAATTAAAAAAGTATTCTTTTTTTTTATTCATTCAAGATAATATATTTGTAATTAATTCCATCATTAATTACTAATAAAATTGATTGGTTTATTCTCTAATAATGTAATTCAACAATAAGAACTATATTATTCATTAATTAATATGCCGAACATTATAACAATAACCGAGTTTCCTGATTTATTAGCTACGAATGATGTAGTGGGTATGGCGTTAAGACATGACTTTTATTTCTCGCAGATTTGGTCTTTCCTTAATCGGTCATACCCTCCCCAACAATTAGCACGGTTGAAAAAACTGGGATACAGTAAGGAGCGTATTGATGAGGAGTTTAAGGATCATACCAGTAAGTATAGAAAGTTTGGTTGGGTGTGTAATAAACTAATGGTAAATGATAAAATGGTTGGATTTACCATATGGGATTATCCAAAAGGAGGAGAAAAATGTATGTTGGAGTTCATGTTCGTTGAACCTGAATACAGAGGAAATGGTTTGGGTAATTACCTCGTAGCTCATTTCAAGATACAAGCATCTATTTTCAAAAAAACAACTTGTAAAATCCAAGTTTCAACATTTAACGAACGATTACAAAAGTTCTATGAGGATTGGGGATGGGAACACGGCGAACCTGAAAGTCCTATTGATCCAGGATATTTGGAGATGTATTTGATTTTACCCTCTTTAGAGGATGCGAACTTGGAAAATAAAAGATTAATGTGGGTGAGGGAAATAGGTGAGGTTTATTAAGATTGTAATTTAATTAAAAAACGAATGTTTTTTTTAATTAAAGATTATCAGTTGGAGAGTTTTGTGAAAAGGTTAAGTTTCGTAAGTCATCTGCGATTTCCATTTGTATTTCCTCCTCTGTGAGTGGTATTTCGTCTATTGGTGGTTTTTTGAGAGAAAGAGATGGACGAGGTTTTGAATATAATGGTAAATCCAATCTTGGAACATCTGTTTCACTACCTTTGGGTGTTAGATCGGTATATTGGTGTGGTATTTCACTCAACATATCTACATGCAGTTTTCGTTTCAATAAATTACTACTTTCACACAATTTAATATAATACGAATACTTTTTATTTAAGAAATCCTTACCATCCTCACTACGGTTTTCTCGTCGTAATGATAATGTTTTAAACAGATCAACCGATAAGGTGTAAAACTCTTTACTTTGTTTCAGTTCTAATTCCATACTGGATTGAATACCTAAATATAGTTCAATTGATCCTAAAATACCCATCGTCATTCCCAAAAGACAAGTTATACCTGATATAGCTTCTTGTTGTATGTATCCTTGTAATCCTACGGATGCAGTCGCATTTAGACTGGCGAGAACGATTAATGGAATACGAAAATATTTACCATATCCTTTGAAATGGTAATATCTTTTTCTATGATATTCACTTAAATTAACGGCGTTGATGCGGAGTTTTTCACAGATTTCCTCAACCTCGCTCGTCCATGTATATTCACTACTCATTAGTATATATACGCATTTTAAAATAGAGCTCCACCAACAAAACCATTATTAAATAGTTCAGTATTATCAACAATAACAATACCACCAACACTTTCAGCACATACCTCAAAAGAGAACTTATCAACACCAGCAATAGGAGCAGTCCAAGCACATCTAACCTCACCTGATACTGGGTTTCCGTCGCTTTCTATACCTGAATAAGAAACGATATATGTTAATGCTCCGTAGGTATTAGCTGGTTCATTAGATAAAGCATACACGCATTTCGCCTGTAAGAATAATTCACTACCCTCTAAAAATCTATTGACTTGTAGAGCAGGTGTATTTACAGTAAGAGGTGCTGGTGTTGTATTATCATTATCCCAACCTGACGGAGCAACACCGTTGCCTTGAAAACAAAGACGAGAATATGTTATTACAGGATTGAATGTAGATTGACTTGCTTGTGGAATAATACGGAAAGATACGAACTGATTAACAGTAGGATTAAGGACACACCTACATTTAAAACCGAAACTACCTCTACCTGATGGTGAGGGATCAGGAATATCTGTTTGAGCGAATTGAGTATTATATGTTTCCAAAAAGTCGTGATTACGACCGTCCATTATATCATTAGGAGCTGGGTTATAAATAGTCAATCCACCATCAAAAACACGACCCTTTACACCGTTGGTTTTAATAATACCTCCTGCTGGTCCTGCTCCTTGTGCTAATGCGGTTGTTTGATTAATAGTTCCCTCTTGAACCTCCATACCAGTATTGGATAATACCATCGCAGTTGCGCCAGTTTTCATTAAGATTTGACCTGCCCCTGTTGCGGTCATACCAGTATCAGCACCAGCAAGAGCATTTACTATACCTACCTCACCAATATCATTACCAGTATGACTAACTGTTCCAGCGAATACAGCGGTATTACCTGGTTGAGTAGAGAATACTGATCCTGCTTTACAGTCAAGAATAGCACTATCATTTACCGATAAAGTCCTATTTGATTGTTGATAATCAACCAAAATATCAGTTTGGAGGGCGTTGGTTATTTTTAGTTGTGTATCAGGGTTGAAAGTAATATCAGTTCCACCAGCGGTAAAGGTTGTTGCTCCTCCTGCCGATGCGTGTAAGAAAACACCGTTGGATTGAATAACACTTGTAGCTGATTGAGTAAATAATCCACTAATATTAGAAATATTGAAACCACCAGCATCTAAATCTACAATCATGGGATTTTGAACTCCAGCTGCGGATGCAGTTGTATCCACATATAATTTATTAGCCGCATCGGTATTCACGGTGGGAGCAGCAAGATTGACTATTTTATTGGACGCTAAATCGGTTTCAGCAGTCAAAGTAATACCAGCACCAGTCGCCTCTCCAATAGTGTTTAATTTGATACTATCTACATTTTGGATACTTTGACCGAGCATTTCTAAATCGCTCTCCATTTTAATCACATTATCAGGAGCAACCGCTAATGACCTCATTACGAAACCTTGAGTATTAAAATCACTACCGAGATTGAGAGAGCCACCTGGAAAGGGGGTTAATATAACAGAGGTTTCAACATTATTCGCAAGTTTAATATTATTACCACTACAGAGTAAATCTGTTCCTTGTAGAGTAATACCAGCACCACTACGATCCGTAAGTTCATCTACATTCCCCACAGGAGCAGTCATTATACCACCAAAAGTTCCACTACCACCAACCTCCCAATTACCAGTTGAACCAGCAGTAAAATTAGTTAGAGGTTGAGTAGCGTATGTAAAAGAATATCCTGATATTGGCGTAAGACCGAGTGTAGGAATAAAAGGAGATCCATATACTCCTGTTCCTTTATCACTTTGATTTTGGTAAATAGCCACCTCGCAAGAGGTAGATGCAGCACTACAAGTAAAACCCAAAACATTTTGACCTGGTGCGGCAGCGTCCTCACCGTAGGTAATCGCACCGAAAATAGGTGTATCAGCTTCAGCAAGATTATCTAAAATACGAATAACCGATTTGTTAGAATAACCGATTACCTGTATGAAAACGGTTTGTTTAAAACCGAGTTGAACTCCTCTCAACACCATTAGAATAGACCCCTCCGCATCAGCAGCAGTAGGTATTCTCGCTAATTCGTATTCTATTGCTGGTGCTATAGCTCCTAAATTAACATACGAGGGAGCATCGGTATTATTTATTTCAGGAGCATTCACCTTTGCGGCATTCACACTATCCGTTGCGGTGAAATTAGCGGCATTTGCGTTTCCTGTTAGTTGTAGTGTAGTTCCGTCAAAAATACCACCTGTGTAAGTTCCAACATTAAGAATATCATATCCGCCACCATTTAGGTTGTTCGTCATAGGGTTATTGACTGCGCCACCACCTCCTCCTCCACTATTAATAAGTGATAAGAGAGAGTTGTATTTAGCGTTTAAAGCATAGTAAGAACCACTCATTATATATTCTGTATATATTATATTCTACCCTCAATATATAAATGTGTGATAGAAAAGATTGTTATTTCATTTCCATTATAGATATTGGAGATGAGGAAAAAGTGTATATACATTATTCACGAGATTTGGAAACTGTAATCATGATACAACATTATCATCCTAAAACAGATTATTTAGGGGAATACTGTAAAAAATAATCTCATAGATTAATATAGATGTCTTTTGATCCCTTTGAAAGAAAACCGGACATATCCGCCTCAAGCAGGAAACTCTACACATTTAATTTGAGAAAGTTGAATGGTGGAAAAGAAATTAAAAATCTTAATTTTTTATCTAAACCTGAAATCGTTGATAAATTGGAAACACTCACACCCAATACTCGTAGAACATATATTATCGCTATTGTGTCGTCTTTGAAAGATAGACCTGAAGCAAAAAATAAGAAACTGTATAACAAGTATTACGAAATGTTGGTGAAAATAAATGCCGAGTTAAAAAACAACACCACCAAGTCTGTAAAACAAGAGGAGAATTGGTTGTCCCAAGAGGAGGTATTGAAAAAGTGTAATGATTTAATGGAGATTACCGCAGAATTAAAAGGTAAGAGAAAGATTACCAACGAACAATATACGAAACTATTACACGCAGTAGTATTAGGATTGTATTGCCTACAACCACCTCGTAGAAACACCGATTATACGAACATGCAAATTGTAAAAAAAGTCCCTGAAGAAAAAAACAAGAATTATTTAGATATTAAGAATTGGGATTGGATATTTAACAACTATAAGACACAGAAAACTTATAAACAAGTGAAACAAGAAGTTCCACCTGAATTGTGTGATCTTATCAAGGTATATTTACAGTATCATCCTTTAGCAAAAGAGATCAAGAGTAAGAACCCTGAAAATGTCCCTTTTTTAATGACCCAAGACGGTAAAGCGTTAGACACCTCAACTGAAATGACGAGAACATTAAACAAGATATTCGGTAAAAAGGTTGGATCATCACTATTGAGAAATATATTCCTTACCGATAAATACAGCGATGTCGCAAAGGAATTAGATGATGATGTGGCGAAAATGGGAACATCTACGAGTGTGGCGAACTCTAATTATATCAAAAAAGATTAGACCTCTCCCATTTACGACAACCTCTCCCATTCTTGCCCTAAAATCCAAAAGTGCCTATAGAAACACAAAAAATATTCATTCTCATAGAGGGAAACCTAATATGGGGCAAGAATGGTAGAACTCTACCGTTTTGGACTAAAGCGATATTCTAAACCATTCCCAAGCATATTTAGCAAGGATTAATCTAACAACGAATATTAAACCATCCATTATATAATATAGTGCGTATTATATAATTGAAAAAAAAGGTGGAAATAAAATATCTACATCTACTATAATGGGTGATATTGATTTTGATAATATGAACTGGGGTTCTTTCAAAAAGCAATTCCAAGCATCAAAAAAGAAACTGGGTGTAAGTTCATTAGAGGATTTCGCTAATCATATTTTAGACAATCCCAAAGGTTTTAGGGACACCACTAAAAAAAGGGCAAACTTTTACAAGAATGTTATTTTGAAAAAGGGAAAAGGTATTACTGGATCAAAACCAGTAAAACCTGAACCTGAACCACGAACACAACAGATGGCGATTGATATGATGAAAGAAATGAATATGAAAGACAGAGAGAATTATTTAAATCCTCCAAGAAAGAAACCAAGACCCAAGTATCGTCGTAAAATTGGAGGTTCTCAACCAAGCGAGGATCAATTGATAGACGAGTTCATGGATAGTTTCCAAGACGCACGAACGGAAGACCAAGCACTCGCAGATAGGAGAGCAGCCGACGCCGAGTTGATTAGAAATATGCCTACACAACCTAATCACGACAGATATGTATTTCCAACTCTACGACCACCTCATATTGCCGAAAGGAGAACATACAATACACCTTTTAATATGAACCAAGAGCAACAAGAGGAACAGATTAGAAAAATAAGAGCGGAATATGAGGCAGACACCAATAAAACACAGGTAAAACGCAAGAAAGGTGGAATGATGCAGGTGAGCGATGACGAGAATGATTTACTACCTGAAGCAACCGTAGATCAAGTAGCAGATGTATTACAAGGTGATATTAGCGACCAGACACACGACGCTTTAATGGCGATATTACCTCAACACGGTCAAGCAGCCGATCGTAATAGATTGAGAGATAGTTTAGTCCATTACGGATATGGTGGAGAGGAACGAGCAGCAATAATGAACGCATATAACAATTTATATAACGCATACCACACACCAGTAGGTAGTGATGACGAGAGTGAAATGAGTGAATATAGTAGCAGTCCAGGTGTCCCTATGGTAAGCGATGATAGTGATATGGACGGTGGTTCAAAAAAGAACCCTAAATCTGCTTTTGAACGAATGGAACAGATGATAAGAGAACGAGATGCAGGACTACGAGATGCGAACTTTGAAACAGAAGAGGATAAAGTAAAAGCAAGGGAACGACAGGCGAAACTCCAAGATCGTCTAAAAGCATGGCGAAGAGAAAGAGATATTTATATTCCTCACGACGATACGGCAGCAACGATACTTGATGACGATGTTTCAAGTGGAGGCAGACATATTGTATCCCATACAGTCCGTCCCTTTTTTGCTATGAATTAGATTATTAAAATATATTGTAATAATATAATGGAGAAAGATTTAGGGAAACCAAAATTAGAACGCACCGAAACATACACAACCAAAAGTGGTTTAGATGTAAATGTTAGACAATACGAGGGCGCACCCTTAAATGGTGTCTTTAATATAGTAGAACCGCCACAGAAAATAACAATAGCGTATGATGTAGCTGGAAATGCTATTGAGGTAGATTTACAAGATATAATTGATAAGAAACTCCGTCCTACACCTGATTTTAGACCAGCAACAGACGAGGAAATAAAAACAATTGAGGTGAAAGATGATCCACCACCAACACCAAAGACAACACGATCAGGAAAGACCTATGATTGTTAGTCAAGGTATAATTTTTCGTTGGGTATATTCATTTTATAAGCGATATATACACAATAAAACGAGGTATTCTTTTTGAGTTCAGTTCTATCTCCAATAAGTTTTTCAAAATGGATTTTACCTCTTGGATATATGACTTGTAGGTGTTCTCTGTTGTCTTTGAATATTTCATTAAAGTAATTACAGAATAAATTACACGAGTTCATTATAATAACAAAGGGTTTGTCGTCTTGGACTAATCGTTGGAGAATAGGTATTTTAATAGTTTTATCAAAAGGAGGGTTGGAAAGGATCATATCGTATTCAGGACGCTCACATGTAAGGAAATCCCAAGTAGTATCACCAACTACATCACGGAAACCGAGTTGTCCCAAGTTTTCCTTACTCTTTGATAGTTTAGAGTTCAAAAGGAACGCCTCCCATATTTTCTTATCTTTAGGGATGATGTGTGCGATTTGTTCCCATGCAGATTTAGGCGTATAATAATCATCGTATATTTGGAATGTAGAACAGTCTTTAAAGTTCGCCATTTTATTATTACTTGATATAATAAAACCTGTGGTTATACTATAATGCCTAAACTATTAGAATTATTCTGTGGAACGAAATGTGTAGGAAAGGTTGCTGAACCAAGAGGATATGATGTAGTCAGTTTAGACTTTAACCCAAAGTTTAATGCGACGCATACTGTAGATATATTTGACTGGGATTATAAACAATACCCAGTTGGATATTTTGATGTGATATGGGCGTCCCCTGATTGTCGCACATGGTCTTTAGCTACTGGTGGGAAATACAGAACCAAAGCAGCTATTCACGGATTAGGAAACCAACACCAAGAGGAGGCAACGATGGGGTGTAATATGATCCGTAAGGTGATTGAGATATTGAAATACTTTCAACCTGATAAGTGGTATATTGAGAACCCACGAGCATTACTCCAGTATTTTCCTGATTTAAATGATTTTATTGAGGAATATGGAGCATACAAGACACTCGTATATTACGGTAATTACGGACACGGTTGTCCTAAACCCACTAACATATGGAGTAATATGGATCTATGGGAAAAGGAAAAGTTCCCTGTAATGGATGCAGACACTTATACTATGCGATTTCACAACGCTAATGGAAAACTAAAAAGATATTATAAAGCATTCTATTCAGGTAAGAGTAAGGATAGGGCAGAAATAAGATCAGTAATTCCTGCCGATCTTATTACTCGTCTTTTAGATTTAGAACATTAGTCAATATATTTAGACACAATATAATCCCCTGTAGGTCTTACTCCTGATTGTTTCTCCTCATTATCTCGTAATTTCTCAATTTGGTCTTGAAATTGTTTCATACTATAACCCATTTGAGATAGATGCCTCCAAAACACAACCCAACGACCGCAAGTTTGGATTTTATCATCTAACTTTTGTAGTCGTTTTTTATTACGGACAATTTTGTATCCCCTACTCTCTGCCTCTTTGAATAATCTTGTGAGATCATTTGTATTTTGTCCCAAGATTATCCTTATCATGCGAGGAATAAACCTCCAGTCTGTATCCTCTTTAGCACCATACGAGTTAAAGTAGTTAATTATCTTACCTTTTCTTTCAATACTTATCCAGTGCCCGGAGTTATATTTATCCTCTATTAATATAATTTGGAAATCACCATCTTTAGGCAATAGTTCCTCTATGGTCTTGAAATCACTTAACTTGGAATATTTCATTATATCGTGTTTCCTTACCGCTAAATATTTTTCTAAATCCTCATTACTCATAGGTTTCCCAATTCTGTCTAAAATCGTTTGATCCATTTATAATACATTTAGATTATTATTCGTTCCATTTAGCGAAAAATAAAATGTTTGTATAATATAGATGGTTAATTGGGAAAACTCATATAAGTTTGGCGAAAAGGTTGAGGAGAAAGTCTTACCTTTATTGAAAGAGTATTTTAATGATAAAGTAGTAAGATCACCTAAAGGTCGGTGGAGTAAATACGATTACCATGACGACGAGGCGAACTACGAATTGAAAGCACGAACGAATAAGATGCAGACATATCCAACAACTATGATTACCTGTAATAAGTGTGAGGGGGCAGATGATAAACCGCTTTACTTACTCTTTAACTATACCGACTGTCTTGCTTACATACAGTATGATAAGGAGAAGTTTGATAATTACGAGCAACAGAAGTTTAGTAGAGCAGGATTAGACTGGGACGAAAAATTACACTATTACATCCCTATAGATCATCTCAAAGTAATACAATCTTATTGATTATTTCACCCCAATACTCAATATAATCTAATGTAATATATTAGATTATATCAAAATACAACAAAATAGATTATAATATGATACTTAAAGCAATAATTTATAAATTATATCTATATATGATATGATATAATCTATATTTTCATTCTTTTTTGTATGAAATAATCAAGAACAATAAAAAAGTATTCTTTTTTAGATAAATTACAAGATAATAATGAAATAATCCTATTTCCTATGCTCGGCAAAAGCTTTTCTCCACTCCTCAATCTGTTCCTCCTTACTACGGAAATGATAATTCACATAGTTATTGTAGAGGAACGCCTCCGTGCCTTTGACCCACCCTTTCATACACCTTTTCGCTACTTGTCTGTAGGTAAGTGCTGGGAGTTCCTCATCCTCCTCATACTCCTCCTCCTCTCTAAACTCCATTCCACAAGACCACGCAGCAATACCACTACTGGTATTTATATCCACCAACGCTACTGGAATATTACCCCACACTCCATCAACCTCACATTCTACCAAGTAGAGTTGGTCGTAGTAGCATTCTCGCTGGTTCTTAAGAGTAATCACCTCAACCTCAATAAAATCCTCCTCGCCCAACGATGCAACCCATTTTTTTAGTTGTTTAGGGGCGCAATCCTCAAGAGCATACTTGAAATCGTCTTGAGTAATGGTGGTAGAACGAATGTAAAAGTTCTTTTGTCCGTTCTTTCTAATACGCAATTGGTAATGACGGATTTTATCTCTTAAAAATCTGTTTTTGGTGATAAGATAGAGAGGATAATAGTAGTCATATCTCTCTTGACCGATACGCTTAATAATATCCTCTTTACGGAGGGTATTATCTACAAGGTTGTAGAGAATGTTAAGGGTCTTGGGGTTCTTGATGTTCTGTCTTACTGCGTTCATATTGATAGTTTTAATTAACTGTTGTTGTTATATTGTTGCTACTTATAATAAGTATATTTTGAGATCAATTTTTTACATTTTGGATGATGGAAAGTATTACGAGAATACTATTTTTTGATTATTTCCATCACGATCACTAAACAAAATTGAAACAACTTTTTTCAATAATACACTTGGTAATCAACTACAACAATTACAACAATTAATTAAAATGACTGAAATGGCGTTCCCTTGTTTTGACGGACACTTTTGGGTGGAGAGGAATGGTGTTATTATTGATACAGAGTTCAAGGAGTATGACTATATCAAAAAGGCACACAGAGCGACGGACGGAATGAAATACAAAGAGGCGGATGCTATGACGCAGAAAATCATGATTAGTATAATGATGAAAGTTTTGGAGAAAAACGGATTAACATGTGAGAGTTTCCGTGCTTTATCTGCGTCGTGTGGTAGGTTAAAACCAGAGTTTCGCTGTTGTATTCAAAACAGTATTATTGCTCTTGGTCGTGGTGGGGTATTAAAGTTCGGTAGTATGGGTTGGATGCAACCCAACGGAAAAGTGTGGTGGGAGTTCGGTGGAGAGGATTGGACTGGAGTAGGAAAGTTCTTAAAGGAGGGGAGAATGGGGTATGCGGATCATCATTTAGTATTATAATCTTTAAAATATTTAATTAAATCAAGTCTTTTTTTAATGTCTTTGTATTATATAATGAGTATTCGCAATAGTTTAGGAGTTGATGGTTTCCCATTCCCAGTAGGGACTATACTACCTTTCGCTGGTAATGCTGCTGATTTACCTAATTGTTGGGAGTTCTGTGATGGAAGCTCACGACTAAAAGAAGATTACGGAGAATTATACGGTTGGTTAGGGACGACATATAACTTTGGTCTTGTTAGTGAGGATAGTTTTTTACTCCCCTCTCTCGGCACAAATGATACATACTTGTATCCAAGTGATACATTAGAAACTGATAATGGAGAAGCACTACCAGCCAAGATTGAACCTGCGGATGGCGATGAGATTGTAATACCTCTATCTGCTATACCCAATTTTACTACTGGTAATTTAACTATAACTAACCCTACAAAACAGGACGGAGTAGCACGAATTACTCTTGCTGGTCGTGGAGATGAACCTGATGGTAATTACTATGCTTGTGGAGATTGTGGAACATCTCCTAATATTGTTAAATTAAATGCCTCAAGTGAAACTGGAGGAACTTTTACCCTCAATAGTGCTGACTATGTGTTTAAGAATAAAAAACTAAACGATGCAGATCCACCTGTATTGGTTTCAGCACAACTCCCTATTAAGGATATTACAACCGATACTACACATGCTATACAATATGGCGGTTGGACTTGCGCCCATATTATTAAAGTCAGTTCTTTTATTAGTGATCCTGACGGAGTAGCAAGAAAGGCGTTCTATAATTCTAACAGAATAGCATTAGACGAACAACAAGGTTATATTGATCGTGATGCCGCACTTGCCGCTGAAATAAACAACGATAATCAAAGACGAGATCAAATGGCGAGGGATGAGTTCCTTGCTTTAGAGGCAGAAGGTCAAGGAGGAGGAACTAATATTCCATATGCGGCAAGACCAGGCGCTCCTGCGAGTAAAGGTGGGGATTGTCCTAATTTAGCAGGTTTCGTTTTACCAAGTCCTCCAACTTTTTAGTAATTTAGTAATTATATAATACAAAATATAATGTAATTGTATTATATAATGAGCGACCTTAATAGTTTTAAAGGTAATAATAATGTCTGCCCTATTGGTTCAGTTATATACTGGGCGGGACTTGATGCAAACTATCCAGGTGTTTTTGACGCAGGATATATGAAATGTGATGGTGCTACTCTCGCTGTTGCCGATTACCCTGATTTATACCAAGCAATCGGTCGTAGATGGACTGCTGGAGGATTACCCCCTACCGCATTTCAAGTTCCAGATTTTAACACCTATGTTCCGCCTGGTGATGTTGGTGAGGTTTCTAACCTAATTATACCTGGAGCGATTGGTGATAGTGGGGTATATGTTCCTGCTACTCGTAATAACTTTGCGTCCGCATCATTTCCAGTAGTAAAAGAAAATCTACCTGATGGAATACCTTTGGAATACGCAGCTTCATCTCACAGCGGTTCTTTCTCGTATGTAGGTGATGGTGCTGGAGGTGCTGGAGGTAAAGTTTATACCAATTCTAATGACGGTGGTAGG
>Ga0233412_10000848_pt1 | contig 17015 bp, 19 predicted proteins | sample Na_anoxic_4_MG_FD_180667 | JGI IMG/M metagenome (GOLD analysis project Ga0233412, IMG submission 180667) | Seawater microbial communities from Saanich Inlet, British Columbia, Canada - Na_anoxic_4_MG | ecosystem: Environmental > Aquatic > Marine > Inlet | place: Canada: British Columbia...
AATCCTGTTGCAAGTATATTATAACTTGCTTAATTAGGGCATTCTTTTTTAGCGTTGTATAATTAAACCTGACTATCTTGAACTGGTTTCTTGCAACCCAACGGATCAATGAATGAATGCACAGACGGTCACCGAGGACTTCCCAACCGGTCTGCAACTTGAGAATATGCGGGCTCATGCCAGTGATGCAGCCCAATTACTCAAGGCGCTGGCCAACGACAATCGCTTGATGATTCTTTGCGTCCTGGCGGAAAATGAAGCTTCCGTCAGCGAATTGAACCAGCGCATAGATCTCAGCCAGTCAGCGTTGTCCCAACATCTGGCCTTGCTACGCCGTGACGGCCTGGTCAGAACCCGCAGATCATCACAAACAATTTTCTATTCCCTGGAACAGGGACCGGTGATGCAATTTATCGAGCTATTGCATGACATTTACTGCAGCACTCCTGATTCACAACAATGACAGAGTCTAAAAAATTACCCGCCATGAACTTTAATTTCCTGCGGGAGCAGATTGTCGGCGGAGACTGCACATTTTCCACTCCCTTCGGCGAACGCCTGATGGTGTATAGCGATTACACGGCATCTGGTCGCTGCCTGCTATTTGTTGAAAGTTATCTGGAAATCCTGCAACGCAATTACGCCAATACACACACCGAGGACGACATCACCGGCCGGAGTATGACTGCCTTGCTGCATGAGGCAGAAGCAACGATAAAGGCTTCTGTAAATGCCGGGGAAGATGGACGCATCATCGCCGTAGGCACCGGGGCCAGCGGTGCGATCGATAAACTACAGCAGATTCTTGGTATTGCGTGCCCACCGGCCACACATCAATTGATGACCCGTACACTCGACAAGTTCATCGGCACACAGCAGCGGCATGAATTTGAAACCTTGCTGAGCCAACAACAGCCTGTCGTTTTTACCGGGCCGTATGAACACCATTCTAATGAAATCTCTTGGAGGCAAGGCCTCGCGACGGTTGTTACCGTTGATCTGGCCACCGATGGCAGCATCGATCTTGAGCATCTCAAGCACTTACTTCAATTACCTGAGTACCAAAATCGTTTGCGTGTAGGCTCTTTTTCGGCAGCATCAAATGTAACCGGGATGCGTTCGCCGATTCATGAAATTGCATGCCTGCTACATCAGCATAATGCCATTGCCTGTTTCGACTACGCGGCAAGTGCACCCTATGTTGAAATTGACATGAATCCCCCAGCGACAGGTGATGATGACCCATCAATAGATGCCATCTTCATCTCACCGCACAAATTTATTGGCGGGCCCGGATCAAGCGGCATTCTGGTTTTTAACAAACGAATTTACGACGAACATCTTCCTCCCACTGTTGCTGCAGGCGGCACCGTAGACTATGTCAGCCCGGCCAGTCAGGATTTTATTCACGATATTGAGGAACGTGAAAAAGCCGGGACACCCGGGGTACTCCAGACATTAAAAGCCGCTCTGGTTTTTTCAATAAAAGATGAGCTTGGAACGCAGCATATCGAGGCACGCGAACATCAACTCGTATCTCATGCCTTCGAGCGCTGGGCACAGACCCCACAGATCGAAATACTGGGTAACCCGGAACCCAGCCGACGCGTCGGGATTGTCTCCTTTAATATTAAAGAACCACGCGGACGCTATCTTCATCCAAAATTTGGGACGGCTCTACTCAACGATCTGTTCGGCATCCAGTCCCGAGCGGGGTGCTCTTGCGCCGGACCCTATGGTCATCGCTTGCTTGATATAGATCTGGAGCACTCGGAACAATACCGAAGCTGGATAAGCAAGGGGTATACCGGCATTAAACCCGGCTGGTGTCGAGTGTGCTTCCACTTCACAATGGATGATGCCGAAGCCAACTACATCATCAACGCCGTAGAATTTATTGCCACCCATGGCCATCTGTTTCTAGCGCAATACCAATTTGACGTGCACTCCGGATCCTGGACGCACGAACATTGCAAACCACTGGATGAAAACCTGTCCCTGGCAACTGCCATCGAAGCATCCGGCTGCAAACCTACCGCACGCCCAGCCGCTGAACGCATGAAGCTCTATGACCGTTACCTGCGCGAAGCTCAGGATTTGGCCGCTAAACTCAGTGCTACAAGCCCTGCTGTGGAGGCACAACTGGAAGGGGAAATGGGTGAGCTACAGTTTTTTGCTCTAAGGGATAACGCCAATTAATTGGGCCGGCTAATCAGGGTCTGACCCTCTGTTGTCCCACAACCAGCCAGCTACATGAACTCAGCAAGTGATGATCCGGCACTCCCGCAGGAGCGGCATCTTGCCGCGAATGGCGTACCACTACAGGGAATCGCGGCAAGATGCCGCTCCTACGATCATTCCTTCATGGCATGTACCGAGGTTTATGGGACAGCAGTGTGACGGACCCCATTTCTTCAGATCGATGCTAACAGGATAAATACACTGGCCAAGGCGCCGATTAACGGCACGGCCATAGGCAGAGATCTGACACCAGCCGGTGCCGGTTCAAGACGCTTGATACGCAACAAGCTCAAATTAATTATCACAAATACGCTGAGCACCATGGCGCTGGTTATCTTGGCCAAACTGAGCAGCGGCAAAGCCAACACCAGCACTATCGTCAATGCACCTGCTACAAGCGTCGCCCGTACCGGCGTATGGGTACGCGGGTGCACCGTACCCAGAAATGTCGGCAACCAACCATTGCAACTCATGCCATAGAAAATCCGTGATGCCATGATGATCTGGATCAGCGCGCCATTGATCACCGCAACCAGACCGATCACACCAATGATGACTGCCGGGCGACCCGTTGCCAGCCGATAAACATCAGCCAACGGCGCATCACTGGCGGCAAGTAACGTTGGCGAGATCGTGGTGATCGACACCAGGGTGACCAGTACATACAAAACAGTAGACACAACAAAGGCAATCACGATACCCCGTGGAATCGTGCGTTGCGGCTGCTTCACCTCTTCTGCAATGTTCACCATGTCTTCAAAACCAATGAAGGCAAAAAAAGCCAGAAAGGCTCCACCAAATACGCCATGCCAGGCCAGCCCGGTCAACGGTATGGTGTCGGCCAGCGATAACATATTAAGATTCACCAGATTAGGCGAGGCGACCGCAATCACCCACAGCAGGCCACCAACCTCGATCAGCGTCAGCACTGCGGCTACCCGGGCTGATTGTGCAATCCCACGTAGTGCAATCAGGGTCAATGCAGTTAGCATGACCAATTCGACCAGCCAAGCCGGTGCAGTAAAAAATACAGTTAAATAGCCGACAAATCCCCGTGCCATCGTCGCAGCTGACACCAACCCGGCGAGGGCGATGAGCAACCCAACTGCAATAGACAAAGAGCGGCGATTAAAAGCTCGATGCACAAATACAGATTCACCCGCACTGACCGGATAGCGCGCACCCAATTCACCGTAACTTAGCCCGCTAAGCCCCGCGATCAACGCCGCCAGCATGAATGCGAACGGTGCCAGAAACCCAGCCTCGCCGGCCACCTTGCCCACCAGCACATAGATGCCCGCACCGATAATATTGCCTACGCCATACAGCACGAAAAGGCTGAGGCCGACATCTCGTTTGAGCGCAGGTTGTTTGTCAGCTATCTGTGACATACCCGCAACAAACAGTTTAGATACTGTCGTCTACTGCATGAAAGATCTTGTTCATACATTTTTTCTGGTCCAGGCATTGCAGCGTCAAAGCTGCCAGATCCAGACGTGTAACGCTGCCAATAACCCGGTCATCCTCGGTCAATCGCGCGGTACCAGTCGCCGGCGTACCATCTCGCTGGACCATGCCGTTGCGAATGATCGTATAGTCGAGACCGCTTGATTTTAGTAACGACTCAGCCCTGCCTTTGGCTTCCATCAGGTCACGCATGCGCTCAAAGCCGAAATCTGGGAAATTCTGCATGTTGTCACCAGCACCGACCGAACCATGCAGAATGAACTGGTGGACCTGACTCGCAGTGACAGCATGCAAAATATTCTGCATGGCCTTAGCGTAAAAAGAGTTACGGCTCGATCCCCTGGAAGTTGCATCGATAACGAAACGAAAATGCTTACCGTGTACGGCCTGCTCGACACTGTCGGCATCCATGAGGTCACCGATGATGAATGTGACCTTGAGCCCGGCCAGGCGACTGCGGTCTGACGTCGAGCGTGCAAATACCGTCACCGGATAACCCGCATCAATCAACAAACGAACGATCGGCGCACCCAGACGGCCGGTACCGCCAAACACCAGCGCTTCGGTATTTTCACTCGCTGCTGAGATCGTCATTCCCATAATGGCTAACAGTACCAGCATACACTTCAACGTGAGTTTCATCAGGTCATGTTAACGGACTATGGACATTGGTGCCTGACACTCTATATTGCTTATTCAAAGGATATCTCCCATGCAAATCTACCGACTAAACTACCTGCTGCGTAACACAGCCATGCTCATTACGGTTGGCATGATTTGCGCCTGTCAGCCAATGAATAATCGTAATGCAGATGTCATGTCGGCGATGCCAACCCTCAACGAACTCGAGAACCTTACCTACAAAGGTATAGGTGAGGCAGGGACACCCGTGACACTGACCGACGGCGAGTGGCACGGCAAACCCTTTGTCGATGATGGCGCTGCTCGACCCGGCGTTGGCCTGGTTCGCGACTTTCGCCTCACGGGCGATCTCAGCGGGGACAGTGCCGAGGAAACAGTCGTGCTGCTCTGGTCAAATTCAGGAGGTTCGGGGACTTTCGATTACATCGCTGTTGTCGGGCGAAACAAATCCAGTGCACCGCTGAATCTGGCAACTGCGGCATTGGGGGATCGGGTCAAAATTCGCTCCGCCACAATTGATGCCGGCGGGATGATCATTATCGATACTGTTCAAACCGGGCCCGACGATGCCGCCTGCTGCCCGGGCCAGAATTTCAAACGTACGTTTTTACTTACAGAAAACACCCTCAACGAAGTATCCAGTAAAGATCAGGGACGCCAGTCCCTCGCAGACCTCGCCGGTATCGAGTGGACGTTGCAACGCTTCGATCGCAATGAGACGCTGGCCGAAGATGTTGACGTCACATTAATCTTCGCTGCAGACCGAATCAGCGGAAAAAGTGCCTGCAACCGATACAGCAGCAGTGTCACCGAAAGCAAATTGCCGGGTACGCTGACGGTAAACATGCCCATGATCAGCACGATGATGGCCTGTCCATCACCCGCAGATGAAATTGAACGGCGTTATCTCAAAGCTCTGCAAGCAGTCACTCATTACTCATTCCTGGTGGGTAACCTGGCTTTGGCCTGGCGCAAGGATGACCGGTACGGAACAATGATTTTTACCCCACAGAAACTGCATGAAAACTAGACCTGCTGCCGATTGACCACAAACGAGAAATTCATATGTCATACCTGCCTGTTCATTGCCTGCTCATTTCCATGCTGGCATTAGCTGCGTGCACGAAACCGTGGACGCCAACCTATGAATACACCTGCCCCGACGGCTATGCCTTCACGATTGCGTATTCAAATACGGATAACCCCGGCGATATCGCAATTCTCGAGGATGCTGATGGCAAGATGAAACTACCGCGAGCGCCATCCGCTGCGGGCACCCGCTACTCAAACGGTGCTACGATTTTTTTAAGTTCAGATGATAAAGCGCAGATTCAGCAGGCCGGCATGGTCGTACATGGCGAATGCACTACTGACTAAATAAATTGTGTTAATTCTGCCTAGATTTAATAGGCATCTCTTTCTACGGTAGAATTAGCTCATCATCTACTGTCGCGAAGCCCATGGAAAAACGACTTTATTTCATCATCGGTGACCTGCTTGCCAACGTGTTCGTGGCCACGGCCACAGTAGCCCTGACTGCCTGGCTGATTGGTGGATCATGGGGCATGAGCCCCGGGATGCTGATTGGCATGGTCATCGGCATGGCGATTTCGCTGGTCCTGATCGTCGCCCTGCTGTCGCCCATTCTTGGCGCCATGGAAATCATTAGCCCGTGCATGTTGAGTGGAATGCTCGGCGGTATGTGGGGTGGCATGTGGCCACTTGACGGGACCGGCATTCTTCAATGGGGTGTTGGCACCGGTATCGCTGTCTTTATTTTTATTTATGCGCTGAATGCCTTCATGACCGGCCCGCAGCAAACCAGGAACTGAATGTGGATACCACTACCCAAAAAAAATGGGATCGTGCTGCACGAAACTTTGACCTGATGTCGGCCTATGGGCCCGAGTGGCGCTGGAAGCCGGCCAAGCAACGAGTCTTCGAACACATGAAGCCTGATGCGAGCATTCTGTTTCTGGCGTTGGGCACCGGGCTTGATATTGGCTGTTTCCCACCGGGGTGCACCATCACCGCCATTGATATCAGCCCGAAGATGGTTGCAAAAGCTGAGCCGCGTGTGGCCGCTTATCCGGGAAAAATGGCGGCGCGTGTCATGGATGTGCATGATATGGAGTTCCCAGCCGGTTCGTTCGACCAGGTTTTCACTTCCTGTACCTTCTGTTCAGTGCCCAAGCCAGTGGAAGGACTGAAGATGCTATATCACGTGCTGAAGTCCGGCGGAGAACTGCACATGTTCGAGCATACCGGCAGCCGGCTTTTTCCTTTCAATGTCATGATGAATCTCATGACTCCGTTGACCCGCCTCGTTGGCCCGGAGCTGAACCGGGATACCGTCGCCAATGTCAGGGCCGCAGGCTTTGACATCACTGCAGTCAATCACATTTTTCTCGACACAGTGAAGGCTATCCACGCAACAAAGCCTACAGTGTCATAACAAACGCACCCAGCGGGTGGAAGTGCTATAAATACATTGTCACAATACTGAGAATTTCGGAGTCGAGCCCGTGCGCAAGTTTCACAACCTATTGCTTCCTGTCCTGCTAATTGTCAGCCCATTGCTGCTGCAAGCGCCAGCCGTTGCTGAAGATTCTGGTCTTAGCGTCGAATGGCGCTGTCAAAGCGGCTACCAGTTGGTCGGCAACCTTTGCGAAGAAACTGCTGTGCGCAAACATGCCCTGCAGGTTAACGATCAAGGGAAGTGTGAAACAGGCTACAGCGACATCGACGGCACCTGCGAAGAACTCGATGCACCACGCCACGCAGTCGCGCTGGGTAATAAGTGGGTTTGCCAGAATGGCTATCAGGAAATCGACAGTCGGTGCAAGAAACTGACGATTCCCAAAAAAGCTGTTGCACTCGGCGGCCAGTGGACCTGCATCAATGGCTATCATCAGGTTGCCGATACCTGTGAGCCGGTATCGATGCCGGACAACGCGATAGCCATGGGTAATGAATGGATATGCCAGAGCGGCTATACAAATGTGGACAATCGTTGTGCAGCAATTGATGTCCCGGGCAAGGCAGTTGCAATTGGTGACCGATGGGTCTGTCAAAACAGCTATCGTGAAGTAGACGGCCGGTGCAAGAAGATCAAACTACCGGACAACGCCGTCACGATCACGGGGCAAAGAACCTGCTGGGCTGGCTATCGTCTGGAGGGCGACACCTGCATCGACATCGCAGAACCCAAGCATGCCATTACGATCGACAAGGGCTGGAAGTGCCAGTATGGCTATCGGCAGACCGGTGACACCTGCACCAAAGTCAACACACCGAAGCATGCGATCGTCGTTGGTTCGGCTTGGCGCTGCAAGATTGGCTACCGCGAGGTCAGCGGACAATGTCAGAAGATTGATGTTCCGGATAACGCCATCGCAATCGGCATACTCTGACATATTCAGTCTGCACTGACCTAACTGTCTTGGTTTATTTGCCTTGGTTTACCTGCCTGGGTTTACCTGCCTGGGCCAAATTCTCCAGCAGCTTTAGCGCGACAGAACCGCTCCTCACTCCAGGCGCATGCGGGCTATAATTTTTGTCAGTTCACCGGACTTGCGCAGAGCCTCTATCTCTTTGCGTAATGTTGCGGCAGCTGTTTCAGCATCTGCAGAAACAATGAAACTCATTGGCTCGTCGCGAAACACGGCATTGTCTGCTATAGCCAGCTTGTTCACGCGCATAATGCCTTTCAATGTATCGACATAGGCTTGGCCGCGTTGTGAGTAACGAATCAGGCCATCAGCCAGGGCTATTGAGGTGACCGGTTTATTCGCCGCCTTCAACTCAGCAAGCAGGCGACGGAAGTCCTCGTAAGCCGGGCCGATGAAGGTATCCATGCCGATAAACAGCGAGCCGGCAAATATTGAATTTGACATCGAAATTTCGTCTGAATTTTGCCATGCGCCACCGGCTTCAAGAGAACCGCCGACGTATAACGATGCTTCGAGAAATCCACGCAACGAATTGGAGCGAATCTGCCGATAATAGATACCGCGTGCAACACCCGTATGCCGACCCTGTACTTGATCAGAAAATCATCATCATCCTGTTTACGCCGGAAGGACAGATCCTCGCGCTTTGTATCCGGATTAAAAATATCTTTCCAGTCGGTCTCCGACAACAGCGACTCGATCTCGTCCACCGTCATTCCGGATGAATACAGACCTCCGATCAGGCCGCCAAAGCCATTACCGACAATAAGATCGATTGGAATTCTCTGGCGCTCCAACTCCTTCAGGACGCCAAGATGTGCGACTGCATGCGCCCCGCCGCCGCCAAGAACAAGGGCAACACTCGGGCGTTTTACAGCTGATTTCACTGCAGCATCATCCGCAGTCTGCCCAACAGCGCTTAATAGCATCAATAAGATGGCGCACATCAGCAGCAATGATTGTCGATTCGACATGGTTTGTTACCGATTAGTCAGATAATTCGATGATTACATATTCGCATAACAGACAAAGGCATCGCTATGAAAAATAATCGACACAATATTGTGCTTTAACAGCTACTCCATATCATCTTCAACAGGCAGCAGGTAGCGCTCAAATTCCCGTTCAAAAGCCAGTAACCGGGTGTCGGTAATTCGATCAATAAACAGGGTGCCGTCAAGGTGGTCAAACTCATGTTGAAACACCGTTGCAGAGAAGCCCTGCAATTCCAGTTCCTTTGCTTCACCTTGATCTGACGTGTAACAGACCTTTACATGCTGTGGTCTTTCGACAAAGCCACGTAACCCGGGTACTGACAAGCACCCTTCCCAATAGCCGCAGGCAGCCGGATCCAAAATTTCTATGTTGGGATTAATAAACACGGTCAGCGGTATAGATTCCAGCTCGCCATAACGAGTCGGCCCGTCATCTATCTCAATAATGACCAGTCGTATGGACTCACCGATCTGTGGCGCTGCCAGGCCAATACCACCATAGTCGTGCAATGTATCTGCCATGTCGGCAATGAGGTCGTGCAGCTGCTCACTGCCGATCTCGTCCAATTCCAGTGGACGCGCCACCTCCCGCAATTCTGGATGCCCCATGCGCAAAATACGTCTGATCGCCATTGGAAAATAACTAACCTCACTTTGGGTACCGGTGGTAACTTTATAACTTATTTATTGCCCCTATTGGTGCCTGAAACCAACTCTGCATGCCTTCATCCATCGAAATACCACCCCGTTGGATTGCCCACGTTGATCTCGACGCATTTTTTACGAGTTGCGAACAACGTGATCAACCTGAGTATCGGCAAAGGCCGGTCATCGTTGGCGCGATGCCGGGAAATCGTGGCGTTGTAGCAGCTGCATCCTATGAGGCGCGTAAATTTGGTATTCACTCGGCCATGCCAATTGCCGAGGCAGTCAGGCGCTGTCCTGATGCGGTATTTCTGCGGCCGGACATGAAAAAGTACCGGCATGCCTCACAGCAGGTCTTCGAAATTCTCGGCAACATCACGCCAGTCGTGGAAAAGGCATCTATCGATGAGGCCTATCTGGACATTACCGGGCTCGATAAGCTCATTGGCTCGCCGGAAATAATCGGGCATAAAATTCGCTGCATGATTCAAGACACAATTGGGCTGACGGCTTCAGTTGGCATTGGCCCCAACCGACTGATTGCAAAACTCGGCTCGGAAGCCAACAAGCCTGATGGACTGACCGTAGTTCCATCAGAACAAGTACTGGATTTCCTCAGCCCGATGCCAATCTCGAACCTTCGCGGGCTCGGCCCGCAGACACAGAAAATCTTTAACCGCTTGCGCATACAGACTGTCGCTGAGCTTCGTGCAGCATCACTACAGGTACTCAAAAATAACCTGGGAGAAAAGGCAGCTGAGAATTTCCATCGCCAGGCCCACGGCAACGCCTCTGATAAAGTCATTACGAACCGTCAACGTAAAAGCATTTCGAAAGAAAATACCTTTGGGTCAGATATTCACGACCACGACATTTTACATGACATGCTACGTAACCTGACGGCAGAGGTTGCACGCACAGCCCGCAGAGAAATGCTGGCGGGCACGATTGTAACATTGAAAATTCGTTTCGAGGGTTTCGAGACCCACTCCCGACAGGTCACCCTTGCTGCACCGACCAATGATGAACGAGTCATGCTGACAACCGCATGGTCTCTATTTTCCAACAGCAAACTGCCGAGTAAGCCGGTACGACTTATTGGCATCGGCATCAGCGGCTGGGAGGAAAACTCTACCTCACAGGCAGATCTTTTCGAACCATCCGCAAGCAACACGCATGATAAAAAAATTCTTGACGCAATCGATACCGTTACGGAAAAATTCGGCAAGCCAATTTTACAGGTTGGATTATCACGAAAGAATTAAGCAATAGGTCTCGGATGATCGTCTCACATTACTCCGTACGTAATGCATTGACCGGATCCAGATTTGCCGCCTTCCGCGCCGGCAGCACGCCAGCCAGCAGGCCAATCAGAATCGCAACTGTTTCCGCGGCAAGCGCATAGGGAACCGAATATCTCAGTGGCATTGCCGGTATCAATATTTTCATCGTCTCAATGATCAAGCCACCAAGCAGTAACCCGCAGATGCCGCCCAGCGCGGCAAGCAGGATCGACTCGACGAGAAATATATTACGTATATTTCTGCGTACTGCGCCGAGTGAGCGCAGCAAGCCAATTTCCGAGGTACGCTCACCCACTGCAATAGTCATGATCGTAAAAATACCAACACCGCCAACCAGCAGCGAAATACCGCCGAGTCCGGCGACAGCAACCTGCACAATATTCAATATCGATCCGAGTACATCCATCATCTGTTGCTGCGTTGTGATCGTAAAATCTTCACCGCCATGCCGCGCAATCATCAAGCGCCGAATTCCAGCCACAACCTCATCGGGAGAAGCCGTTTTTTCGTACAGTATGTTGATTTCTACAAGGCTATCCTTGTTAAACAATTCCATAGCACGTGAAGACGGAATGTAAACCGCGTCATCCATATCAAAACCGAGCAGCGTACCCACCGACTCCATAACACCGATGACGCGAAAGCGACTGCCGCCAATGCGAACTCGCTCTCCCAACGGATTGGTGTTGCTGAATAATTCATCACGAACCTTACTACCGAGAACGACGAAGGGACGCGGCGCGGTCGGGTCATCCGGCGGCAAAAACTCACCGAGCGCGACAGCAAAGGACCAGACAGCCGGCATATTTGGGCTCGTGCCTAGAATCATGGTACGTCTTGAACGGCCGTTGCCCTCCACTTCAGCATTTCCCTGCACGGTACCGGTCGTACCCGTTACAAACGGAACCCGGTTCAATGCTTCGACATCGCCCAGGCTCAACGGCCGGGTCGTGTTGAATGTCGCGGCCGACGCACCAAATGTGGTCGCCTTGCCGGGGGTGACCGAGATAATGTTGGTACCAAATTGACTGAACTCACCCATAAGATATTGCTCTAGCCCTTCGCCGATCGACGTCAGCAGCACAACAGCCGTAACACCGATACCTATACCCAACGCGGTCAGTCCGCTGCGCAGACGGTGAGAACTTGCGGAGGCGAAGGTGAAACGAAACAGGTCGGAAGTGATCATGACTGCCGCCCCGCCAGCGCCATGATCGGATCGAGCGATGCAGCCTTGCGTGCCGGCCAGATACCGAAAAATATACCGCAAACAATTGCAACGAGGAACGCACCCGCAGCGGCCCAGACCGGTGGCATGAAAATATATTCCGGGTATATCTCCCGCATACCGTAAATCACTGCATAACCGAGGGCCAGCCCAGTCAGTCCGCCGAACACGGCCAGAAAGGCGGCTTCGGTCAGAAACAGCGCGATAATCTGTCGGCGCGTGCCACCAAGCGCCTTCAACAGACCGACTTCTTTGGTGCGCTGGCTGACGGCCACCAGCATAACATTCATAATCAAAACGCCCGCGACAATTAAACTGATTGAGGCAATGCCGGCCAGCGCTTTGGTCAACGTGTCGAATATGCCGTCGAATGTCGACAGCACGGCATCCTGCGTGATTACCGTGACATCTTCCTCGCCATAATGACGTTGCTTAATAATTCTTACGATATCCTGCTTGGCTCGATCCATTGTCTCAAGACTGGTCGCCTCAATAATGATCCGAAATACACTGGACACATCAAACATTATTTGCGCATAACTCACCGGTACGATAATGACCTCATCAGTATCGACCATGATCGAAGTACCGGCCGCCGATAAAACACCCGTGACGCGACAACGGCGATCACCGAGACGCAACCACTGACCTATCGGCGGCACATCACCAAACAATTCAGTCCGTATGACACTGCCAATGACGCAAACCGGCGTAGTACGATCGATATCCACATTCGGCAAAAATTCTCCCAATGCCATGGTCCACTGTCGAATCTCAGCAAACTCGGGTGTCGTACCGAGTACCGCTGCCTCGCGCTCCCGACCGGCCCTCGATACGGAGACCGCGCCGACTACAATTGGTGCGATTTTCTCTATGGCACGACTGCGTTTAAGCGCGCGCGCATCATCAAGCGTCAGATCACGCGCGGTCGCTCCGGCCAATACACCCACCCCGGTGCCGGTTGTTTCAGTTTTACCGGGGATGACAATCACCATATTTGTGCCAAGCTCCTGAAAAGCCTGGCTCACGTAACCTCGCGCCGACTCACCCAGCGCCGTCAACATCAATACGGCACTGACGCCAATCGATGTCGCCAGCAGCATCATGCCGGTGCGCATCGGGTAGCGCGCCACCGCACCGAACGCAACACGATTGCAATCAGCAAATCTCATCGCAATTGAATCATGATGTGTCAGCCACAATACGACCGTCTTCCATGCGAATCTGCCGCTGCGCACGGTCACCGATAGCCGGATCATGCGTCACGACAATCAGCGTCAGTCCCTGACGATTCAGATCCTCCATGATGTCGACAATTTCCCTACCGGAACGGCTGTCAAGATTACCGGTCGGTTCATCGGCCAGCAGGATTTTCGGCTGCATGACAACAGCCCTGGCCATTGCAATCCGCTGACGCTCGCCGCCGGACAATTGATCCGGCCGGTGATCGGAACGTTTCGACAAGCCCACACGCTCCAGCGCTAACGCAACCTTGTCGTGACGTTCTGCCGGCGGCAATCCGGCCAGCAGCATCGGCAACTCAATGTTTTCAAAAGCACTCATGCGCGGCACGAGATGGAACGACTGAAATACAAAGCCGATCTTTTTCTGCCGAACACCCGCAAGTTCATCGTCATTCATCGTGGCCGTACTGATGTCGTCGAGCCAGTAATCCCCCGCGGAAGGAGAATCCAACAGACCCAGCATATTCAGCAACGTGGACTTACCGGATCCGGATGGACCCATAATGGAGACATACTCTTGCGCCTTGATGGTCAGATCGAGATGATCGAGCGCATGCACAACCTGGTCACCGACCAGAAAATTCCGACACAAACCTTTTAACCTGATCATGACGATCCGCTCATGCTGATGACCGACTATTCGACGACCGCAGCCACGCCGTCGGCGACGCCTTCACGATCGACCGACAGCACCACAAGCTCGCCTTCATCAAGGCCTGCCACAACCTCGGTAAATTCCCAGCTTGCGATGCCGGTCTCTATTTCACGTTCGACAAGCATGCCCCCGTCCAGCACGAAGACCCTTGCACCATCGAGAACAACTTGTGTCGGTACGCGTAGCACATTGGCGCGTGTCGCGAGTATGACTTCGACGTCGGCGCTGTAACCCGGCAACAGGACCTGCCTGTCCTGATCAGGCTGTTCGGCATTGATGCTTTGCAGGTTTTCGATCTCTGCCTCAATTTCTACTGTACGCGCCTGCTTCTCAATATCGAGCACATAAGGCGCAACACGCCGGACAAAGCCCGGAAACTTTTGGCCAGGGAATGCATCCATCGTAATCAACGCCTTCTGCCCGGTCCGCACAGCCGGTGCATCGACCTCATCAATCGGTGCACTTATATATAAGCAACTGCTGTCTATCAGGTCGACGGTCGGCGGCGTCGGTATTCCGACCGGTGACGGCGTTACAAACTCGCCCAACTCACCGTTAATTTCGGCGATGACGCCATCGAAAGGGGCGCGTAAGAAGGTACGCTCAAGCCGCGCGATCCTGATATCGACCTGTGCTTCGCTGACCTTAACTGCATCGCGAGCCGCATTGCAGGCGGCTTTGCGTGCTTTGGCCTCACCGGTGGCACGAGCTGTTTCTTCTTCGGCAGCCAAGCCCTTGGCCAGCAGGCTCGTAAGGCGTTGCGCTTCATCCCGCGCCACATTCGCGCGCACGCAGACTTCATCCTTGCGGCCCCGACTCGCCACCACATCCCGGCTTGCAAATTCCAGTTCAGCGCGCAGGTCATCATTCCACAATTCGAGCATGATCTGGCCGGTCGAGACGGCATCGCCTTTGCGCACCGGTAACTTGGCAATCTGTCCGCCGAGTGATGGCGACATGCCAGCCCGCCGACAAGCATCAACAGTGCCGGCCCGTGTATTGGACACGGTAGACAGAACATCGCCGTGTTCAACCGCGACGACCGCAACGCGTATCGGTTGCGGCCGCGTGGTTAATCGCCAACCCGCCGCAATCGCCACGATAACAACTGCAATCAGGATCAGGGTTCGGGCACTTTTAATACTCGCCATAGTTTCCTCCGCTGCAGTCACCGATGACAGCGCCGCGCCACAGCAGTATATCGGTTTGTCGAGACTCAGATCATAGGGATTTTCCGGCAAAAGAAAGAGCTTCGAGGCCTGTAGTTGTAAGTGATACCCCTATTTATTGCCCAAATTTATTGACCCTTTTTTTGCACCATCCACTCCATCATTTTGGCCATACGCGCGTTGAAAGCAACCGGATCTTTGTCTCGCAGTAACATCGCCTGTTTCGCCTGCTCAATACTGATAACGACTTCCAGCTCGCGATTAACAATCGCCTCGACCACCCACTCGGCACAAGATTCCGCGGTCATGCCGGAATCGCCGCCACCCCATTCACTGGGACCGTATTCCGAACCGTCACCGGTTAACGCATGCTCGAAAACATTGCTGCGTATACCGGCAATCACCAGCAATGAAACCGCAATATTGTCTCTCAGATGTTCGATCCGCAGCGTATCGAAATAACCATGCAACGCGTGCTTGGCAGCACAATACGAGGCATGTAACGGCACCGCATGTTTACCTGCAACCGATGACGTCACAATCAGGTGGCCATTTTGTTGCTCGATCATGCGCGGCAACACCAATTTTGTCAGTGCAATGGGGCCAAAGAAATCAACTTCCATTATGCGTCGATCAACATCCAACGTCGTGTCATTCGCCAGGCTCCGCTGACCTATACCGGCATTGTTGACGAGAATGTCGATACGCTCGAACTGCTTGAGCACAGACTGTGCAGCAGCCTCGCGCCCAGCCGTGTCTGCAATATCGAACGGCACCACCGTGACGCTGCCGGATCCATCGGTACAGGTTGCCTTGACGCGCTCAAGCTCGGCTTCCCGGCGACCGGAGATAATAATATCAGCACCCTCACGGTGGAAAACGGTTGTCATTCCCTCGCCGACACCCGAGGAGGCGCCGGTGATCCAGATTGTTTTATCTTCAAGCTGCATGCTCATATCAGTGGGCTCTTTTTATAAGTAATTATTTCATCGCCTGAATATCAGGATTGGCAATAATGCCTGACATTACTATCTCGTTGTTCACTTACCGGGCGCATCAAAAATAGTTATCGGATAGTATCCGTAAATAGCGAACCATAAGAATGCTCCGAGGATAACCCATGTATATTAAGTTTCTACTCTGTCTGTTCCTACTGCTGACAAGCACTGCTATGGCCGAAACAAGCGAAAAAGTCACTGGCGATATCGAAGCGACCATCCACGCCACCGCGGACCGCTGGAACTCCCAGGACTTTGCTACCGTTCTGGAACTCTGGGACACCAATGAACCCACTCCATTTTATCTGGCTGAAGAACAAGACGACTGGTTTATCGGCTGGGAAGCGCTGCGTGCCTATCTCGACCCGCCCAGACCCTCTCCCATGATCTACGGCATCCGCGAAGAGATGCACAATATCAAAGTCAACCAGATTGCTCCCGACCTTGCCATGGCAGCCTGGGACATGCATTTTGAAATGAAGATGGGCCGCTCAAAACCCATTGGTGAGGATGTCCGGGTCAGCGCGATACTCCGCCAAACACCTGAAGGCTGGCGGTATATCTACTGGGCCGAATCTCCGCTGACAGCAACCGTCTACATCCGCAAACTTCTGGAACAAAATGTAGACGAGGAAAAGTTTGAGGAAGTTTATGAACGAGCGATGAAGAAACGGACCGAGTCTCTTGAATAAGAAGTTATAGGGTCAGTTATTTACAGTGACTAATGAAGTGACAATCCATGTGTTCTTGCTAAATGAAGGTATCGATTTATAACATCCTGTGCAGACAGAGAGCTTAGAAAATTATCTATATCGCATTATTTCTGAGAACCCACCAAGCAAAGACAAGGATTGGAAATTTCTGAGTGTGTACCCCGTCAGCACCTATGGAACAGATATAGCACTGGTTTAAAGGAGAGTTTTTGTTCATCCTAACCTGAGGAGTTGAGATGAAACAGAAGCCAGCAGGACGACC
>Ga0233412_10000852_pt1 | contig 16962 bp, 16 predicted proteins | sample Na_anoxic_4_MG_FD_180667 | JGI IMG/M metagenome (GOLD analysis project Ga0233412, IMG submission 180667) | Seawater microbial communities from Saanich Inlet, British Columbia, Canada - Na_anoxic_4_MG | ecosystem: Environmental > Aquatic > Marine > Inlet | place: Canada: British Columbia...
ACCAGCATCCCAAATTCTATCAAATCCATCCTTTTGCATTATCTCATATTCAGTCAAACTAGAATCTGTTGTTTTTAATGAGGCTTTTTGAAACTTCATTCTGTTATATAGTTTATTTTTGTTTATGTGATAATACATAAAACTTGGTTGGGTTTCTCCATCTAATTTAAAACCAATTGCTCTATATAAACCACCGTCTGAATATCGCTTATCCGCATAACTGATAATACTTCCTTCTTTGTCGAAATACTTAAGCAATCTACTTGCGCCGCCAATAACAGATATGCCTCGTTTATTACAAAATCTCAATAATTCCCAATCATATTTTTTATTGAAGCGAGAAGGCCCAAAAGTCATGCATGATACAAGTTCATCCTTATATCGTAATCCAAGTGCAATTTTAGAACTATCAGAACCTTGAAGATGATTCTTTGTTAAAAATTCTTCTTTATCATGTCGGTCTAATTTGCATACTATTGTTTTTCTAGCACCTATTTTTGTGGAATAACCTAAGAAATTAAGAATCTTAGATTCCCAAATAACACGTTTATCCGCCCATTCATTACTGTATATTTGAATGAGCCTTATTCCTCTGTCATTTGCTCTTTTCCATTTGTTATAATGATATTTTCTACCGACTACTGTTTCTAAATGCCAGTAAATACCATGATATTCTATTCCTAATTTTAAATCAGGAATATAAACATCTATTTCTTTTCCATCTAAGGCGTCTCTGTCATTCTCAAGTACTGTTCCAGAATAGTTTTCTTTAACAAATGCTGCTATTTCTTTTTCGGCTTTAGATGTTGTAAGAAGTCGAGCACAATGTGGACATCCATTTTTTAAATGGATGTGATTTCCCGCACGTTGTATAAATTCTCCATGTTTATGACAAGTAATATTTATATCATCTGTCATACGAAGAAATTTTGTTTTAGAATAATCGTACCTGTTTTTATGAATTTCATTTGCTATATTCACAAATGATGTTTTAGAATGTCGGCTTATTCCTTTACCATTACAAAACTGACATCCAGACTTTATATGTAAAAAAGGTTTTTGTTCAATTTCGCCATGTTTAGAGCAAACATATTTAAGTTTAGTTTGTTTATTTACATATACTGTGTTTGTGTAATCATATTTATCGCCCCATTTATTCTTAGCCTCTAAAATAAATTGTTCTGTAGTCTTTTTGTTAGGGGTGCGTCTATTAGCTAACCCACAAATAGGACATCCTTGTTTTTGGTGTATATGAGCATCGGGACGTTGCTGAAAAGGCCCATGTTTTTTACAAATTATTGTTACATTTGTATGGGCCTTTTTATATTCTACTTGAGAATAATCATACACTTCTTTGTGAATATCTTGGGCTTTTTCTATAAAACTTTTTGTTGTGTGTTTAGGCATTAGTTTTGTTTAAAATCCACTCTAAAAATTTAGTTTCATTATAATTATCTGATTTTGCAAGGTTCTTATCACTTGGCAAAGGCTGCAAATTATCCAAGGCATTAATTATCTTTAAATCTTTTATCCCGTGGTCTAAAAATGCTTTAATAGGGAAAATATGGTCAATATGCATATCATCATTATCTTTATAATTAGAATGATTTTTTATATGCTCTTGTAAATCTTTAGATGTGTATCCTAAAAGAGTATAAGTATGGTCTGTTTTCTTCTGTCCCGTTGCTTCTAATGCCCTGCGTAAAATCCTGCCACATATTTTCCTATATTTTTTAGCTGTAGTAACTGCTTCTCTATCGGGGTTCCACCTATGGCATTTATCACCAGCTATTTTTTGTGAGCCACATTTTTTGCAATTAGGATATCGTTTGAAATTACAAAAGTATGCTTCAGAAATATTACCACATTTACAACGATATTTAATTCTTGTTTTGTGATTGTGGATTTCAAATGATAAAAGATTGCATCCATGTTGTTCGCAAAATATTTTAATTTCAACTTCTTTATGTCTAATTCTTTCTGAGTTAGATTTAGCACGACATTTTTGGCACTTTACACCCTGTTTAAAATGGGCAAATCTTATACTCGAATGTTCTCCACATTTACATATATATTCTAAGTTCTGTTGGCTATTTTTATAAGTGTCAGAAATCAAACTGCACTTTTGGGATTCGAAATAATTTTTCACATATTCATAATCATATTTTTGATTGTTTGAACATATACCACATCCTTGTCCTTTTTTAAAATTAATCCATGTAATAGATGTTTCATGTCCATTTTTGCAAACACATTTTAATGGTGTAAAATTGTTAATATAATCACCTAATAATTCCCACCCCTTTTGTTGGAATTTATTAGATACGTATTCTCTAGTTAATTTTCTACTCATATGCTATATTATATATGGTTAATTTTGTTAAAGCAAATAAAAAATCTACTATTTCTAGTAGATTTTTTATTTTTAGTTCTATGTGTAACTTTAGATAACGAAATTCGCAATAGAAAGTCTTGCATAAAATTTTGCACCTTCACGCAGCAATTTCTTGCCATAACGTGTCAGGATACCCTTACGTGGGCAGAAGCTCTCTGGGTCAAGAACAACTGGGGTCTGCGTCAGTGGTACGTATGGGCAGTAGAAATATCCGCTGTCCATGTAGCTGTCACCCTTATAGCCCATCAAAATCTGACCAGTTGGGAACAGTGGGTCTTTGTACATTCTCCAGCGGTTATTAACCGTGCCGACATACTGGATGCCAAGGCTGCTGGTGAAGGTCTCTGAGGAAGCTGGTGCGAAACCAGCGGTGGCAGTTTCAAAGATGGAAGCTACTTCAGGTGAAGTCACAATCCAGTTTGCCCCGCCTCTCAGGGTCTTACGGTGAACGACGTTCGAAACTTCTACGACCTTGACGTAGAGAGATTCGTACTTCTCTTTAATCGTATCGCCAAGTGCGGTGTTGAAGTCCCATGAGGAAACTGTACCAGCGTTATTACGAAGGTCAGTCAGTACCTCTCGGTCGATTTCCAAGTTAATTTCCTGTGCCAGAACTGCGGTCAACTCTGCCTCTGCGTCGAGGTTGTGTTGCGAACGCAAGTCTTGCTGTGCCTCGTAACTCCAGACTGCTTTCAGTTTTCTCGTTTTGGCAACGATTTCTTCCGACTCGATGACCAAGTTGATTTCTGGAAGGTCTTGGTTGCATTCCATGTTATACTCATAACTAGTAATAACATTGTTTGCACCCGGAGCGACATCCCAAGCAATGATAAGTTCGCCAGTCGTAACATCAAGACTTGAACCAAGTGCTTGCGGAGTTGCTACGCCACCAGCACCAATTGCGGTAAACACAAAAGTGCCATCTTCGCCGACTGTGTAGGTAGCAACGGCTGTTGCACCATCAAAAACAGTACCAGTCATCGTACCAGCAAGAATAGGCGTATGCTGCAACGGAGTGAATACTGAAGTTACATCTGCACCTGCGTCGGTGCTGCTTGTCTCATTCTCTATAAACTGACTGCTATAGAAAATGTTAAGATTCGCAGTACCATCAGCGAGTTGCTGCAAGGAGTTTGCGTCATCAGTCGGGAAACCAGTGTTATTGGTTGCGCCCTGAATAGCACCCTTGTTGCTGCTGTAGCGGAATCTCAGGTAGTAAACTAATCCAGTAGGGCCAAGAAGCGGCTGTACGGATACAACTTTATTGGCAATCAACTGGGGGTAAATACGTCTGACCAGCGGAATGGAAATTCTCTTGAACTGAGCGATGTCGCTCGTGTCAGTAGAAACTTCATTCATTAGTCTCTGGTTTTCTAGAAGTACGGCAGTTGTAGAACGTACAAAGCGGTCTTCGATGCCATCTAGCAAACCAGTTTGTCCCCAACGTCCCTCTAATTCACGGGCTTCGTTGAGAAATCTTGCGTTAGCATTCATATTAAATCCTCTCTAAATTTGGTTTGTTTAATCATCGTCTCTGATGAGTCCAGATAATACTTTCATTTTATGAATTGCTTCTGGAGTCATACTTTCGGAAATGGTGTTATCACCATCTTCGTTTGTAACTGTATTTTCCTGATGTTCTCCAATAACTTCAGTATTTTCAGTTACCTGCTTTCCTCGCCCCTCAACTTTCTTTGCCTTTCTTGCTCTTTCTTTCTTTTGTGCGCCTTCGTCATTACTTGTATGTTCTTGAATCAGTTCTCTATCTTTACGAACTTGTTCATTAAGTTTCGTATTTTCGGTAGACATTCTGATATTACGAGCTTCAAGCAATCTGTACTGGCCTTTAAGCTCATCAATTTTCTTATCAGATGCTTCCAACTTTGCATTTGTTGCCAAAGCATAGTCTTCATCAGTGATATAATCAGAAACTTCTTCAATAATTTTCTGAAGTGTTACTTTGTGCTCGACTAAGCGTGGGTCGTTAAGAACATCACGTCTTGCCTGCTCATAAAGTTCTGAACCCTTCTGTTGAAGGAATTCATCAATCTTGTCAACCAAGAATTCTTTCATCTCGCCGAGTTTCTTGTCATACTCTTCATAGAGGTCAGAGGAAATGTTTTCGTTTTTACCACGTTCGGTAATTAACATTTGATAAGCCTCTTCGTATCCTTCTTCGAGTGCGGTCTCGAATTCGGCTCTCTGAGTTTCTAGACGATTGCGAAGGTCTTGGATAACGCCGAAAGCTTCGTGATAGCCTTGCTCTCCAGTTTCTTCAGCGGTTTTAAGCTCACTAGTAAGACCTTCATAAGCCTTTTCTAGTTGCTCGTTGTATTCTTTTTCCAAATCAGCTTTTGAGTCATTAAGAACTTCCTCAACTGCCGTGGCTACATCTTTTACTTGGTCTTCAGGTAAAAGTTTACTTAATGCTTCCATTATTTTATCCATTAGCTCAACCTCGCTTTAATTTTATTAGTGGTTCTGTTTGCAATTCCAGTGATGCAAGCTAATAGAACCTCTTTGCTGACGGTATCTATGCAGCTAACTTCATTTTTCTGTGAATTATTATCAATTACTGGAGTAGGCATGACACTTTCATGGCTACTGCTTGTTACTTTTTTCTGAAATGCTGCGTGCGTACTTGGGTCTGCAACAGCATCAAATGTGATTAATTTATAACTTTCCCCAATGACAAGGATTCCATTTTCATCGACTTGTCCGTTACCTACACCTCTACTGCTAATTCCGATTCTTACGCCATCATTGATAAGCGAACGGAGGATTTTTCCATGTGGGGTATTAAGAATATATCCTTCCCCCATCATTACATTATCTTCCCACCAGAGTTTAACAATTTTGTGAGATGCGTTGGCAAAGTGAACAATAGAATCTGTGGGGTGGTCTAACTCACCACACAGACCCCCAGTGTTCATCATTTCTTCAAGTCTTTTGAGATTTGAATCTAGCACATTTTTCGGGTAAGACCTTTTGTTTTTGTTAACCGTGTCAGCTTCTTGAAACTTTCCACGAAACTTAAGAGTCTTTACACTCGAATCTGATGCTTCATTGAGGTTTACAGCCTCGTTGAGAACGAATCCAGACCCGCCATATAGCAGGCATTCATCATAACTCGTCCCCGGAGTTACATCGTGTTCCAGAAGTAATTCCATTATCATACCTCGCTTTATTTAAAGTTTATCTACGCCTGTTTCGCCTTTGATTGTATAATCACCGGCCTGTGGGATGTATGGATTCTGCAATGCAGGCCATGTGTCACTCCCGCCATCATTCACACCATTTCCAGCTTCCTTATCTACGCCCGTTGCCGGAACCATAGTTGGAATCTGTGCGGAAGGAATGTATGGATTCTGCAATGAAGGATACGTATCTCCACCACCAATATTACCCCAAGCACGGCTTCTCATCTCATCAGCCAAGCTTCCTTTATAATTCTTGCCATCACTTACTGGTGCTGAGTCGCCCCAATTTCCAGAAGCATCGGCTGCTGGCGAATAACCCTTAGAGGCATTTTGTGCCATTCGGGGATGCTCACCATGATTGGTAATATATACTTGATTATTTGGACTCATCCCTGATGCGTCCCAAGGAGTAGTTTCCAAATTGGTTTCAACCACACTTGTCAGCCAAGCGGCTGCACTTGCGGCTATATCAAGCGAAGGTGCTGTTTCTTGCTGCAAGACAGGAATCAACTCTTCGAGTTGTGTGCTTGTCTCGATTGCAAGTTCTTCATTGCCATCTTCTACAGCTAATTCATGTATATTTCTAATTGCTTCATAAAGGTCAGCAAATACCTGCATTTCTAACATTGCCGATTCGTCTAATGTTGGGAAATAAGCATCTACTGTATTTTTGAACTCAGAATACTTATCTTCTGCGTCTTCATTTACTTTTGCGCCAGACAGTCGCATAATTTTTTCTACTCTGTCTACGTAAGCGTGATGTGCAGTTCTAAGAATTCCTTCGGACATAAATTCGCATGTGTTGTCATCATAATTTTTAGCATCAACAGTTTCTAATGCGCATTTAATAGTCCCAGTTAGTTCTTCCTGAGTCAGATACAAAACGTTTGGCCACTGACTTACGATATTTTCAAGCGACTCTTCCAGAGCAGCACTATCGGAAACAGCATTTTGTCTTTTCAGGTCTGCGATGGCTTTGCAGAAATCATTACTTTCACATAGGCATTTACCCGAGCCACGAAGAACCTTCACGTCCGTTGCCATTGTTTTCCAGTCAAAACTAAGAAGTTTAGCTTCGTTTCTGGTTTTGGTCTTTGGAATTGCAACATTAACTACATTTCCTTTGTTATCATGATTAATTGTTGCTTTATCAAGAACGGGACCATAGGTTTTGTAATCAACATAATCAAAAACGTTTTCGCAAATGTTATTCCATTCTTTCATCGAGGATGGCTTCACTCTACGAAGCGTGACTCTTACTTGTCTTTGTCCACGCTCAGTTTTTGCCTTACGACCACCAAGTTTCTTTCTTGCGATGTCTCTTTTACGGTCCATAAGTTTCTTTAGGCCCGGAGTCAGAGAACGGTCACGACGTTTTCTGGTTTTACCAGCCATACGTGCCGCACGATTTCCACCCGCACGTTTCTTTCCCTTTTTCTTACTATGAGTACCACGACCCGTAGTTACTTGAGTCTTAATACCGAAGCCTTCTTTCATTACACGATGAGTATTAGGCAGTGAAACATACTCTTCGAAATGCGAATTTGCTTTGTCGGTATTGCCTTCGATAATTGCGTCGAGCATCAAAGAAACAGCTTCTTTCGAAGCTTCTTTTTCTGTCTCGTCGTCGATGGCTAGTTGTTCGATATTTTCGAAACTAATATTTTCTTCATCCATTGTATAACTGGCATGGACATAAGTTCCATCAATAGCTTCAAAAAGAACGTTCTCAGGACCAAAGCTTAGCAACTCTAATTGCTCTACTTCTAATGCCCTTGCTAGAACTGGTGCGGCTTCCGATAATTCTTGCTCTGAGTTAGAGAGTGAATCACGTTTGATACTCTCGAACACATCATAGCTGATTAATTTTCTCTTCATAATATGTGGCTCCTTGGCTTGCAAGTTTCTTGTTTAGAATTATTTTATTTTTATATAGTGGCCATTCTACATAAAACTTTTTTGACCAATATCTACATCACGACTATAGATATAGTATGCACGAGCGGTCAAAACTGAGGAAATTTATATGAAAAGATTTACAGACTATTACATCGAACAAGAAGAATCAGGTGTTAATCCCGAAATAAAGGAATTGTCTGAAGATATTATTTTCAGAATTTGTAAGGTAGCTTGGAGAAAACATCGCAAACATGTAGAACGTTTTATTGCGCAATTAGCAGACATGGACCCCGAAATTAAGTCTATGTTAGATGACATTAATGCCGATGAAGGTCCAACATCCCCACACGAGGATGATATGAATAAAGATGAAGTAGTCCCATCAGATGCAGATGGAAGTCCCGGTTTAGAATCAGGTAATGAAGAATAATTTTAATTTATTAAATTAAAATTTATTATGTCCACATAAAATCCTATATGCCAAGCTGGATTACGGACGGCAACAATAATTCCCACTAACTCGAAAGAATCATTATACACTGGGCCACCGGAATCACCAAAGAATGTTCCTCCAGTGTATATTCCGTGCAAAGTTTTCTTATTCTTATTCCAACCTCCATGTTGCCCTTTGGTTAAAACAGGGGTTCCAGTTCTTATTCCTGCTGTACCTACTGAATATAAAGTATCTCCCATTCTTGGATTTATTTTAGCTATGCGAGATACTTTTGCTAAATTTGGCCTAGTCTCTACAAGTAACAGGCCCAAATCTATATCCTTGTTTCTTTTAATGACCTTTGCTTTCTCTCTTACTCTTTCTTTTACTTTACCATTATTATCATAAACATAGAATTCTACATTTGTTTCATTTATGTCAACTCTTTTTGTAAATGAAAGTATTATAAAATCTTTTTCTCCCTTTATGCCTAATTGAAGCGGGTCATTTTTAATTATTGACGTTTTAGTAGGTTGAGTAGTAGGCGACAACATTTTGGGAGGCGGAAAACCTACTCTTTCTTCTACTTTTTGAATTGTAGTAAGTACATGAGCAGCAGTTAGAATATAAACTTTATCTTTGGATTTCCCTTTAACAATTTTTATTACTACCCCTGCACCAATATTATTGTTAACCTTTACAGTTGGTAATACGGCAGAATCAAATAAATTAGATGTAGATTTATTGCTATAGTTGTATGTTGTGTTGATAGTAGTACAAGCAGGCAAGAACAAACACAATAAAATAAATACTTCTTTTATCTTCATATTTTATCTATACGAGATAATTGCTAATTTATACACTAAAATCTATATCTTCGTGGTCTTGTTCGCTACTATATGTCTGAATTTGTAAATCGTACTTCTTCAAATCATCTGTTGATGGTTTTGGAAGTGTGATTCCACTCGATGTTGGCGGCGGTGTTCCCCCCTGTGGTTGGGCTTGGGGTTCTGCTCCCATTTCTGGCGGCGCACCACCTTCAGGCGGTTGTTGTGGCATTTGACTTGGCCCCTCGGCAGAAACTTCTTGGTCTCCTATACCGGGAACTCCAACACCTAGAAGTTGAGGATTCTGTGCCAGAACTTGAAGTTTCATATCTTCAAGTTTTTGAACCTTCATCCTTGACATCATATCATCTGCTTCATTTTCATTAAGTTTCATCCATTGTGTAAGGATGTCATAATCAGACATTAACATAGAACCCTTTAAGCTGTTTGCATTATTGATTCTATTAGTCACAACTTCTGCTCTACTTAATTCTCTCCAATCAGAAGGAGGAGTTAATTTTATAATAAGGTCTTCAAAAGATTCCTCTGGGAATCCACGTAGTTTAAGATGTCGTTCAGCAACAGTCCAGAGTCCATCTTCTACATGACTTTGTAATCTTTCAACAAGTCGTGCGAACTTGCAATCCTGTGCAGATAAAGCAATTCTTGTTGTTTGCACATCTTCATTGGACATGTAATTTTTTGGGAAATTTAAAGCCGTAAACAATTTGTTTCTGAAATATACGGCATCATCAATTTCTCCTAAGTTTTGTGCTCCGGGGAGAGTATCAATTCTGGTATTGGCATTTGGACGAATTGGCAACCAATAATCTTCATCAGCCGCACGAGCGTGCCATCTTTCTTCGACAGCAGATGCACCAGTTGCACCACTTGCTGTTCTACTAGAAACTTTTTTCTTTCTAAATTGGTCTTTTAATCTTTCAATAAAAGCTTCTGCTTTATATGGGGGAAGAGTTCCAACATCAATATAAAACACTCTTCTTTCTGGTGCTCTACTCAATCTATATACGACCATTGCATCTTCCATAAGACGCAATTGGTGTGCTGGGCCTCTTGCTGGTTCTATTAGACTTTGACCATATGGATAGAATGTTTTTCTATCATCTCCAATTTTCATATGAACAATTTGGTCTGGGGTAAATCTTAATGCTTTTGATTGTTGGATAGATGATTCCGTGGCTTGCGGAATAGGAGCTTTTGTCAATGCCTGATAATCCGGTCCCTCTTTAGCCTGTTGGAATTCCACAAGTTTTCCTTTTGTGGTTTCAATTCTAAACATACTATCAGGTGGTAACTCTTGAATTTTCAAGACACCATCTTTTGGATTGTCTGGGTCAATAACGATTTCCCAGAATTCATCTCCCATAATGAATAGATTTTTTGACCTACTCCAAATCCTTCTATCCATATTCAGCATTTTTCTGTGGAAGAATAAAAAATCTAATTCTTTTTTGACATCATCATCTTTAACGACAATATCAAATACGTGATTATTATCTCCTCTTTGACAATTATGAAAAACGCAAGAGTCGCCGCAGAAGTTCATATGTTTTTCTACTGATAAATCGTATACATCTTCAGTACGTTCTTTATGAACTCCAATAACACGTCTCACATCTTCTTTTTTACCAAGCCATTTTAACTCAGAAGTAGAAAATCCTTCTTTGGCTATCCATGAATCTATGCTGCACCACTGATGGTCCATTATCTTAGCTATTTTTCTTGTGCTTAACCCCGCTGCCAAGGCTCGACAAGCAGCATTTACCTTACTGTATTTTTCAATACGACGCCCTAATCTCCATTCATCAATAAATTGTCTTTCGTGTTTCCAACCATCTGTGAATGTAAATATTCTTGGGAATTGTTTTGTTTTTATTTGGGTTTTTTCATAATTGGCAGGGATTCTGTAGAAGGGCATTAATTCTGTACCTTCTGTTATTTCTCCTGCTTCTATAAATTGTCCATTCCTTTTTAAAACACGATGGTCTGGAGTACAGGTGAAAAATCTCCCATTATCTAATGTGATTTTAATTGTTTTATCTGTCTTAACATAGCGTGGGTCATAAGCCCAGCCTATTGTGTAATCATTTTTTTCAAAATCCCAACAATAGACTAAAAATGGTTCTGTTTTAGTCTCGGCTAATTTCTTGATAGAAACTAATCCTTCAGCAACCGTAGCTATTTTAGTTGCTCCTGCAAGACAAGCTTCGTCAGCAAAAACAGTCATAGCGGTTTCTATTTCAGGAACATTTCTAAGTCTCTCGTATTCTTTGTATCGACTCTTTCTGTTTGAAACAGTTGACAAGTCAATAAAGTCGTTAGTATCTCTAAGACGGACTAGACCTTTACCACCACCCCAAAAACTTCCATCTTGACGAATATCTGGAATAGCTTCAGGCTGAGTAACACCAGCACCGGAAATTCCAGAGTCATCTGTTCTTCTTGAAAGAGGGTCTTTCTCAAAAGCGTAAGTCCACAGTTTGTATAAATCAGACCAAAAAGGCATATATTGTTTCCTATAATCTTCTCTTTATATATTAGAGTAGTTGATTATTATTAAGTTTAATCAAAAAGAGTTAAATCTGTGAGAGTTAACTCATCTGTGTCTGTGTTATTTTTTTCTTTCTTTGATTGTTCTTTCTTTAATTCTGCTTTAGCTTTTTCTGCTTCTATCATGGCTTCTATGGTATCTAATGTTCTTCTACCATCTAAAGGATTTACAAGTCGGTTCTTCAAATCTTCTTTCCACTTTTGCTCAACAGTTTCTTGTTCCATTTTTTTATTTTTCTTTTTGTCACTTTTGTATAATTCGGCCAAGGCATTATTTACATGACGTTTTGCTTTCTCATTAGGTAATAATGTAACCGCACGTCTTAAAAGATTAATTGATTCATTTTTTCTACTATTCTTGCTCATGTCTATCCCAAAAATCATCTGCTCTTGTTAAATCCATTGTCATAGATTTGAATTTACCACCATTATCTGTATGAATAGCCCATTGTAATCTTGGTATCTGATTGTTAAAGGCTAATCCCTGAATAAATTTACTTACCTCTGTACCGGATAAATCTTGACCATTTTCGTCTATCCCTAAATCTCCATCTAAAGATATACTTACAACATTTCCTGTGGCTAAAATTCTGTTAGCCTCTTCAGGAGTTTTAACCCACACCTCATCTCCAGATGCGCCTTTTCTTTTAGCATCGCTTTCTTTAGGGTCACGCAAGTCGTCTACCCAAAGTCTGATTTCTTGACTTTCTACGAATTTAGAAAATGTTCTCATTTTTACCTTATAGTATGTTACCATCCAAAAACGACTAGTTTATTTACCAGCCAAACTCTTTAAGCAAGCGGTCCTTGGGTCTATTTATATCAAACAAAACAGGAGACAGCACATCGTCATTAGGAATAAAGATTGGTTCTTCATCTTCATCTGAAAGCCAATCTTCAGGGGCACCTCTTTTAACCTCTTGTCTTATTTCTTCATATACTTCACTTTTAAATATGTTAATCATTTCTGCTGGCACATCAGCACCTATCGGAATATCACGCATTTGCAAATCTCTGACATGTATAGCAAAACTTAATGCCATTATAGCGTCATCATGTTTTCCTTTTTGTGCTTCGGCTGCTTTTCGTGTTGCATTAAAAATAAAGGTTTTTAATTCATCAACAAATCTATGACTATTTATTTTTAATACATTATTGATAAGTCGATTCTGTAATGTTTCTAAAATAACTGGCCTATTACTTTTATTTGTTTTTATTCCGGGCTGTTGTTGTTTGCCTCTATTTCCACCATAAAACATATTTTCATAAGATAAGTCATGAATTAATGAATTAATTATTGCGGAACCGATTCCTAAATTTTCTACAACGATTAATGCTGTATTATAAAGATATCCTGTTTCATTTAAGATTTGAGAAAATTCATGGGGCGGAACTGTATTGCTATAAAACTCTGCGACCTGTTCTAAGGTAGCTTGGTCTAAAACTTGGAACACACTATGGTCTCCACCTTCGCCTACACCTTCAGCGCAATCAACACCTATAATATATTCATGTCCTTCAATTGGTTCTTGGAACACCCAAAAAGCACCTATTCCAAGAACTTCATCTTTATCTCTTCCAACGCCTGTCCATTTTTCGAACAACGCTCTTAATGGCCTTCTGTCTCTAGTTTCTTTGTCTAATTTCGCTATGATATTTGGAGATATATAAGTTTCGCCTGACCCCAAGAATGAACGAAGTACTTCCTGCTGCCAACCTTTTTCTCCTAAGTTTGCTCTTGTACTCTTAACCCATTCTGGGTCATTATATTCCGGGTGCTCCCAGAAATCTAAATCAATTACATTAAATGGATTTTTGTTATTTTCCGCTTCATGATATATCTCTTCATACCAATTACCGAGACCATTCACCGTCGAAACAACACAGCAAGCACCACCAGTTGCAATAACTGGATACATGGACTTCCAGTGTTTTTCCATATACGGGATAAATGCCGCTTCATCAATAATTAGTAAAGTACAAGATTTACCACGAGCAGCTTCAGGTGTATAGAATGAAAGTCTAGAACCTGTTGATTTAAATTCTTTTTCATGGTCATTATTTTTACCCATTCTGCACATCAACCATTCGGGCAAATGTTCCAAAGCTCTTTTTACAATTTCCCCAGCAGCTATGGCTTCACGGTCAGTTTTGGACATAACCATGATTTGTTGGTCAACTTGGAATAAACATCTCCACATAGACCATAATACTGATGTAGTTGTCAGACCTCCCTGACGGAATTTACTAAGGATATTAAATCTATTACTTGTGTATTCATCAATCACTCTTTTTTGATAAGCATATAATTTGAATGGAATCAAACCATGAATCGGGTGATTAATTCTTACGTATTTGTGGCAGAAATATGAAAAGCTATTGACGCATTTTATAATTTCTGATATTTGCTTTTCGCTATCATATGACTCAATATCATATTCAGATTCATTTATTTTTATACCTAATTCAGATTTGTCGAAGTCATAATAATTAGAATATATTTCTTTCCACTCATCTGTTTCAACAATATCCTCAACATATTCGAATTCTTTGTAAAATAAATCAAATTTATCTTTGGGTACTGCAACTTCTTTCTTCTTTTCATGACTCATTGAGTCTAATTGATTTATTTCATCCATTTTCTGTATATCGTCCATTTCGTTCTCCACATTATTTATTATGTTTTAATTTAAAATATGCTGGTATCTTTAATTTAGTTATGTTATGATTACTTTAGATTTAAAGAAAGGTTTTTATGGAAGTTCCTATGATGCTTGCAGGTGGAGCAGCAATCGGTATTATTGCTGGATGTTGGAGATATATAAGACATTTTGTTGCAAAAATATTTAGTCTATTTGTTGTTACGGTAAAGATAGACGGCCAAATGCCTAATGCAATCGTTTCATATTGCTCACAGAATCTTCGTCGTTTACCTGTGGAAAGACATTTAGTTCTTATTTTGAATATGTTAAACCAAATAGAAGAACAGAAAGAATAGGATATGAAGAGTTATCAAAAAGAAGTTCTATTTTTCTAAAAGGTTGTCGTCCTAAACAGGTGATGGTGATACTGGTGCTCAATTCCAAGAAAGATGCACCCAAATAGCCCTAGAAAGATATTGGATTGACAAAAATGCCGACAGAAAACGAAAAGAAAATAGTCTTACTACCTGATACCTCTGAAGAAGAATTTCTAGCTCAATCTAGTTGTGTTTTATATATACAACAAGCATATCTTGATACTAATGGATACATTGTACGAATAAGAAAAACAAAAATAAATAATTATAAAAAATATGTTTTTTGTTTTAAACACAAAGTAAAATCAAATAATGGCTATCGAATAGTAGAAATAGAAAAAGAAATAGACGCTAGAGATTTTAATCAACTTTTACCCAGCTTTAACTCACAACTTATAAAAACTCGATATCACATAGAACACGAAGCTGGAATGTGGGAAGTAGATTTCTTCAAAGATTCAAATAAAAATAATTATTTTATTATGGCAGAGCATGAAATGCCAGAATTTCAATTGCAAATTAAATCAATTCCTGATATAATATACAATCATATGTTACATGAAGTAGAACTTTTTGATGAAAATTATGGAAGTTATCGCCTCTGTGACATACAACATGCAAAAGATATACTAAAAACTTTAACTTAGGAGAAAGAAAGCATGAATGCAAAGAAAGATTATCCAGTCGTGAGAAACATGCCCGTGGCACGTTTCTTTTACCAAGGTAGAAAGCACACCCACCCTGTAAGACGTACTGTTTTACTTATTGAGTCCACACAAGGATTTATTCGTGGATATGAAATGCGAGAAGGTACTCGTACTCGCTCATATAAAACAGCACCAATCAGAACATACAGACGTGATAAAATTGCCAATATCGACCAAATTGACCTCCGAAGAACTCTTCGAACGAAGACCCCTCTTAATAAGCTCAACGAAACGACTCTTGTACGTGGCAGTTTAGTTAATTTGATAAAAGATGGTGTGTAAAAAATAAGGCAAACTTAAAAAAAAGGGTTACTCTAATAGATAGATATTAGAGTAACCCTTTTTTATAGAATAAAACGAAATGAGAGGTAAATATGAGTTGGTTCCAAAATCCATTTTTTGAAGAATATCTAGGCAATTGGGTGTTAGGCGACCGCCAGCATAGCCTTACATTTAAATGTCCCAGAAATGCCGGAAGAGGTGAATCCATAGTTGTGTCTTGGAACCTTCCAGCATATGATTTTACGGGTAATGATGCAGATGGAAATCCTGCATTGTCATTACGAATACGCACTGCTTTCAATACTAATATACGACAATGGGCAGAGATGAATGTTACAGGGACAGCACCTACTCTTCTTTTAAACGCCACAACCGCAGATGAAGTAGTTGCTGCGTTAAATTCAGATGTCACGTTTGCTCCAATGTTCACGGCTAGTATTCAAAGCGAAACTGGAGAAGGTGGTATAGCACCTCCAGCAGGCAATAGAAGAGTCATGATACGTTCTAATTTTGACCCAACAAGAATGAAATTTTATATTGTAAACGGGAGAGCAGAAGAAGTTCTGGGATTTAATGCACGAGCAGGCGTAGCGGAATTACCAACTTATTTCAGCAGACATGGGGTAAATGAATGGGATGATTTCGATGATTCTACAGGAATGATGGTTCCTTTAGATACTATAGCAAATGCCGTTGATGCCGCTGTTGTTAATGATGCTGTTAATTTTAGGGGTGTTGCTTTGAATTTTACCGCCGCTACAGTTCAAGATGATTATGAATTGTTAGAGGGACGTTCTGGAATCTTTAATTTCCAAAGTATAACTTTGCTTAATACGGATGGCGCAATTACCGGAACTGCAATTGAGAGAATAGCGGAAATTATCGAATATCCAGCAGGTGCAGTTGTTGGAGATTTAGGAAGAAAAATAACCTATGCCTATACGGGAATTGCTGATAACAACCTTCAACCAACACAAACAACGGAAGAACCATATACTCTTGAAGCAGGCGATTTAGTTACACCATAATAATTTAAGGAATAAAAAAATGGCAGATTTTACACCAGTAGAAAAAGAAGTAACAATTAGAACAACAAGTGGAAACAGATATCAGAAAAAGTTTTTCCCCGAAGTAGGAAATACAATTGCAGTCTTATTTGTAGAAACAACACAAGCTAACAAAGCAGCTATTGCAGCCAAAGTCGCTGAAATAACTGCTCTTTCAGTTCAAACTAAATTTAAGAAATGGGATGCAGAAGCAAATGAAGATTGTATCCCAGCAGTAGATGTTAGAATGCTTGTTATTAAAGATGCGACTGCGCCCGCCGAACCAGTAGAATAATAATAAAATAGGGGAGATTTAATTGGCATCATTTACAAGTAAAGCTACAGGTCTATGGGATTCTGAAGGTCAAACCACTTGGAACGAAGCTGGTCATCCAACAGCCTTAGATACAGTTGAGGTACAAGCTGGTCATACAGTAACTTGTGATAGTACCGCAGCATGTACTACGCTAACTATGACTGGTGGTGCTCTTGATTTAGATACTTTTGATTTAACCGTATCTGGCGATTATAATCAAAATGGCGGTGATATAGATACAGGAACAGGAACACTATCTGTTGGTGG
>Ga0233412_10000856_pt1 | contig 16916 bp, 19 predicted proteins | sample Na_anoxic_4_MG_FD_180667 | JGI IMG/M metagenome (GOLD analysis project Ga0233412, IMG submission 180667) | Seawater microbial communities from Saanich Inlet, British Columbia, Canada - Na_anoxic_4_MG | ecosystem: Environmental > Aquatic > Marine > Inlet | place: Canada: British Columbia...
AGCAACCTGCAGTAGCCAAATCTGCATTAGCTAGTGCTAAGTATGTATCTTTACTATACATACCAAAGTAACCTGGACCTGCTGTAGCTAATGCTGAAGTAGGTGATAAGGTTGTAGTAATAAATCCTTGCGTTGAGTAAGGATTAGTAGGACTTTCAACTCCTACGTCAATCCCAGCAGGATCTGTGCCATCATCCCTGGTCAAACCTGTACCAAGGAAGCATTTTTGAAAAGCATGATTAAAATACGCCATTTTTTATAAATTTTAATTAAACAAACATTAGTAGCCTATGCTACCTATTAATAATATACTTAATTCTTTTCTCATCTGCAACAACATCTTTAGTTATTTCCTTCTACTTGACCTGATGCAGTTTGAACTTGATTAAAGGATTCAATATCTCCTGCTAATATCTTAGCAGCTTCATCAACTAGTAATTCTATTATATCATCTTTAAACTCACATTCTACATCTGTGACAGTTGTAGTTTGAGTATAAGGATCTACACAACCAGCAATTTCAATTCTTCTTGGTTGTCTATAATAAGACAATCTAACTTCAGGTACATCAAATAAACCATTAGTATAGATTCTCACATTACCATCTTTAAGAGTACAAAAGGTTTCTCCCCATTCAAAATTTGGTTGCTTATTTATATCTCTTAGAAGTTCATCAACATTAGCTTCTTCAGCAAGATATATAACCATCCTTCTTGGGTCTTTACAACACTCACTAGTAGCATTAGCAGAAATACGCTTCCATTCAAAATAAGAAGCAGGTAAGCCTACACTCTCATAATAATCACCTCTATTAACCATAGAGATTTTCTTTTCACTTAATATTATCTGCAGGTCATCCTTTCTACGTTTAGATTGCTCATCCCCGGTTTGTTTAACATTTAAACCGTGAAGTTGCCTTCTAGACCAAGAAACTTGACCTTTATTAAAAGCTTCAACAATTTGCCAGCATTCTATGTTATCATAGTCATTGCTGGCAAGCTTGTTAAGTCTTTGCTGTACTTTAAGTTGAATAGTTGCGTTCTTCATCCTAATTATTTAGAAGGAGAAACTTTAGCAGCTTTGTTCATACTTCTATTAGCTGGTGAAGGAGATAAGCTAGTTTTTACATTAGCATTCATTCTTTTATTAGCTGGTGAAGGTGAAGTAACTACTTTACACATACCGTTTTTACTGTTATAACCCATGATTTTAAATTTTAATTTATGTCCAATATTCTTCTACTTCATTTAACAAGTCAGCTAAAACATCTTCATTCATAGGATTTCTTAAAAATTCTACAACATCGCTAATGTTTCTACCAAGCATGTTATTCTTTTTAGTATGATACAGCATACCATCTGGCTTGAGACTAATAAACTTATAGAAACTTGCATCTTTTACAATAGCTCTAAGTTTTAATGTCTCCATATCAAGATTACCTGTGTTAATCATTGATTTAGCAGCATTTGCTTTACTAGACTCATTACCACCTCCTGCTATAAATTCATCTAGTGCTTCATAAAGCACATCAATAGGAGTTGACTTTTTGTATCTAGCACTATCAGCTTCTAGAATCTTAGTTACGTAAAGAAGCTTAATTGGGTTCTTAGAATATAAATCATCTAATACACCAATAGCTTTGTTTCTAAGTTTCTTGTACTCAGTTCTTGTAGATACTGTATCTTCCTCTTTGTCAAGAAACCATTTAGGTGCTTTAGGCATAGCCTTAGCATCTTCAAAGCTTTTTGCAACTAAAGGAAATCCTCCTGCTTCAATAGCCATAAGCTTAATTAAATCAAAAGGATCCTGCTTAGGTTTTAAGTAAGTAGGTTCATTGCCGCATCTTATAGATATTTCAGAAAAGAATTCTTCATTATCAGGCTTCATTTGCTGAACCTTATTCCAAAACTCTGGATCATCAGGATCTATAACATTTGATTTAAACTGCTTTTCAAGCTCAGAAACTACTTCTCTTATTCTTCTAATTACAGCATTTCTCTTTTCAACATCTCTAATGTTTTGAACTTCAGGAGCAAATTCATCAAGTCCTGTAAGATATCTTACTTGACCATTTCTTTCAATTGCTGCAAGCTGTTCTTGCTGAGTTGTACCTGGAAATACTACCATACCGTATTCTTCTAGTCCCATATTTTGGTAACTTTCTTCAGTATAAGGTTTGATTGATAATCCAGATATTGTATCTAAAAAGTTTTTCTTTTTAGCTGTTTTACTTTTTGTTGTTGGTTTTGCCATGGTTTGTTGGTTTTAATTAATATTAGATTACTACTTTTAACTCTCCTGCCGTGTGATAAAAATCTCCTACTTCTAATCCTGCTAATATAGCTGCTGCATTATCAGCATGCTCTTCAGTAGCTGCAGATTGTAAAAAAGATATAACATTGTTAACGTGAACTAATCTAGCTTTTTGGGCTTCCCCGTAAGCTCCAGCTCTTGAAGCGTTCTCCAATAAAGGATCTGGGCTTACTGCTGTAAATTTTTTAAGTGCCATTTTTTTGAGTTTTAAACTATTTGATTAAAAAAAGGGAGGGCTTTCAACTCCTCCCTTTTCCTATTAACTAAAAATTAAATTATGAAAATTAGAATGAGCCTCCTGTAATAGGATTTCTCATTACAATCTTTAGAACCTTGGTTGGATCTTTTACCCAGATTGCCGGCATACATTGAGTCATAAATACTCTATATCCGTTAAACTGACCAGAAGATTGGAAACCTGAAGTTCTTCCCATGTAGTCCATAGTACCATTTTGATACCACCACTTTAATTGGTTGTCCCAAGAAAGCTTCAACATATAGATGTTATCATTTGTGTTATCAGTGATATCAAAAATGATAAAGCTATAAGAGCTTAATGCGTGACCATCAATTGTTGGGTTTTCTATATCATTAGTATGTACATTGTCAAATGCTGGGTTAATTACAAACTGAACATTTGCTAAGAATGGAATAACATAGCTAGTATAAGCAAAACCAAAGCCAAGGTTCATACCTTTCTTAGTAATTGCTCCAATACCAGATTTGTCAGAAGCATCAATGTAAAGACCTGAAGAGGTAGCTTCACGCTTAATAGCTTCATTAATCATTCTCATTCCACCCATACCTGTTTGAACAACTAACTGTCGTTGTGGGTCTGGACCTGTAAACTCAACTCTACCGTTGTAGAAGTTGTATAGTTCAGCACGGAACAATTCAAGATTAAAACTAGACTTGTTGTACACTCTCTTAAATGAGCTATCAAGCTGCTTCCAAAGACCAACAGATAATCTGATGTCATCTGGACCATCTTGTCTTACTCTACCACCATGACCCCACATAAGATATGTTTCAATATCTGTAGCAATCTTGGTTAAGTGAGCTGCTTCAAGAGAAGTAAGGAATGTTCTAGAAAGGTTACCATTAGCAACTGCTTTCTTTACATAATCCTCACCCATTACTCCAACCATCTCTGTAATAGAAGAAACAGAAGGATCCATATTTTTGTCAAAGTTTCTCCAGATTTCTGTTACTGGAATAGTACCATCAGCATTCATTCCACCTTTAATAGCCATATCAGCTCTAGATGAAACAGAATAATGTACGTGAGCTTCAGCTCCTCCTACATAATTGTAGAATTCACGGAAACCAGCTTTAGTACTGATGTCAGAAAATCTTTCACCATACTCTCCTCTAGCAGAACCTTTTCTAAAGAATTTAGTTCCGTTAGCTAAGAATTTGTTTTCAAGAAACTTGTAGTTGTCATTGTTCACTAATTGAACAGTGTAGATGAACCCGTCACCTAAAGGAAGAATATCTTCTTCAGGAACAACGAATAGTTCAACACCATTATACTTGTCATAAGTAATGATGTCTCCATGTCCAAACTCTCTCTTGTTCAGCTTGATCTTAAATGTTGTACCATCAACACCTTTAGCTTCATTAGCTGGTTCAATATCTTCAATAATATAAGGAAGATCTTGTGAGACTGGAGTTTGCCATTTCCATTCACCACGGATGTTATCTACTTCAATAACATTTTTGCCACCGAAGGATGACATTTGATAAAGAGGCATCTCTACTTTCTGTGCCATAGCCCAAATGTCTACGGGACCCATATCAGTAGGTTCTGCATCTCTAAGCATGTTCTGTAAATGATATGAATCAATGTGAGAACTAGCTTGGTAGTTAGTGTCACGTAGAAACAAACCATTGTTAAATACTGGAGTTGCCATTTTGTGATTAAATTTTAATTATTATTTATTTACTTATTTATTAACTTCTTTTAAAAAAATCTTTCTTCGGTCTTGATATGCCTGGAGCAGATCTTCTAGTTGGTGTTTCATTACTAGGTTCTTGAGTGTAGGATGCATCTCTTGAACTCTGCTCAGTTTTTAATTTTCTAACAGTTTCTGCAGTAGCTGCTCTTTGACCTTGACTAGATATTTGTGATCTATATCCTTCTGGGTCTGCTAATAGATAAAGAGCTTCAGCAATTAAATCATGTCTTGGCTCAACCCATTGGTATTTTTCTAGTAAATGACCTAGCAAATTTGTTTGCTTGCCATTTATAGAAGGATAGTTTGGTTGAACTAATCCACTATAGAGCATATTCTGAACTTTATTATCAAGTGTTAAACCATTAAGCTCACCTTTTTCTAAGGTAGAGTAAACATTCTCCATATATGTTTGAGATTGTTCTTGTCTTTGCTTAGCTGCTTCTTCTTGAGCTGCAAGTTTTTGATTTACAATGTTTTGCTGCATTGCATCCAACTTGGGTTTAAACTGTTTAGCTTTCTTTTCTAAATCCCCTCTATCCATTAAACTATCTATTTCATCCTGGATTTCTTCAGGGTTTCCATAATTAGTAGCTTGTAGATAAGATCTTATTGCATGAATCTGATCTTTTTCTTTAGTAACATCTAATTCATACATCTCATGAGTCTGAGATAATGCATTAAACAATCCTTTTAGATCACTCCCTCCGTTTTGTATATAATCATATGCATGTTGCATTTCTGGTGGAAGATTCTGAAAAAAATGTTGAGGAAGTTGCTCAGATAAATTATTCTGAACTTGTTTAAAGTTTGCTTCTATAAGCTCTTCTAAATCGTCAGCTGAATATTCATCTATAGGCTTATCTTCATCAAAAGGTAATAATACATTTTTATCAATCAGATTTTTAGCTGCCTGAACCATTTTACCTGAAGCTTTAGCTTTAGGTCTATCAGAAGGAGTTGATTCATCAACAATCTGATCAAAAGACTGAGCTCCAGCATCATCATTAGTAGCTGATGATTCAGTGGGTTTAGCTTCTACTGTGCCTGCTGTTGTAGGCTTGTCAAGGAACGATGTGTCTGGAGTCATGTTTGATAAAACATTTTTATTACCAGACTCAGTTTCTTCTTCAGGAACCATTATTGTATCTGCAGCGGTTCCTAATAACTCATCAATATTAATATCAACTTTTTGTACCGTTGTACTGTCGTTGTTTTCTTCACTCATGTTTTGTTGGTTTTATATTATAATATACTCAAAATTAATAAGATTAAATATATATTGTTTTACATCTTCAGCTTATACAATAATAATTTTTGCATTATATAGCTATAGATAAAAACTATTTATCTTTCTTTTCTTTTTTAGGAGAATCGTATTTGTTTTTATTTTCTCTAGCTATCTGAAGATCTTTTTCTTTAAGCTCTCTTTTTAAATTCATCTCCTCTCTTTTGATATTACTCTTTTGAACTTCATCAACTTGTCTATTGCTCTCCTTTTCTCTTTGCAAGCTCATAGTTTGATCATACTGATCAGTTTTTTGAATCTTATCTAGAGCATCCATATAATCACTCTGTTTATTTTCATTTATGTCTTGCATAGCTCCGTAACCAGCTGATTTAATTTCAGCAACAAGAATATCTTTTCTATGTTTCTTTTCATTTTCTTGAGTTTCATGAGAAAGTTCCATAGCTTTTTCTTTCTCAGCTGCTTCTGCAGCTTGCTTAGCCATCTGTTGCTCATGAGCTTGTTGTTGTTGTGCTTGAGCTTGTTGTTTAGACTCCATACCTTTAAGTACTGAGTTTAGTGTACCAAGAGAATCAGCCTCAATTATTTTTCCTAAATCATAGATAGAAGCTCCAGCTGTATTATTAGACATAGCTAACTGTTTCATTTGATCCAGGATATGTCTATGATTTGCTTTAGCAGAACAGTAAACATTTAAATCTCTTAATAAAAGATCAGTACCGTTTATTTCAAAATTAGCTCTTTCATCATTAGATGTAGTATGCTGCATTCTTATAGACGGTTTTGTAGAAAAGTAGTATTGAGCAAGATTTGTTCTCATCTCATGAACTCTTGGCATAAGATGATCAGAATGATTTACAAAATACATTTCTGTTTGAGCATATGAACCTGACACAGATTGTTCTACACCAGTAGCTGTTTCATATTGACCAATCTGTTGACCCATTCTTTGAGGAGAAACTCCAACAACTTGAAACGCTTCTGATTTAAAATAACCGGCAAGTTGTATTCTAGACATAAGTCTATTAGTCTGAGATAAGTCTAGTTGCTGAAAATGCTGAAAGTTTAATGCATTCTCTGTATTAGCAATAGATGTATCTAAAGGAAGCATGCTGAAATCTTTCATGGCAACATAAGCTTTAGCTAAGTTACCTTTACCCCAATCTTCTCCTAAAGAATGTTTTGGTAAAGTATTTTGATCAAGCATTACTACTGTACCCAATTCATCAATAAGTATATCAGCAATTTGATTATTTACTACGTTGTATCCTATTTGAAAAGGTTTCATAAGATCTACTAAAGATGTAGACCTAGAGTTTCTATCAGAGAATACCCTACCTTCAACAGGTAACTTACAACCATATATAGTATTATCACCTTTAAATTGAAACTTGAGAGGTTTTAATTGATTTTGGTTAATACCTATATAAATTGGATTTATACCATTAGAGTTTTTTACTCCATAAAAGCTTGGATGATTAGGGCCTATTTTAATACCACCCCATACTTCCCCAAACCATATCCATTCAATGTGTTCACCAAATAATAAAGTGCTTGGGTTTTTATTTTTTATAAGTTGGTTATTATAAATAGGTTTATCTGTAACTCTATATTCTTCATCAACAATCTGTGTAGTAACTTCTCCTGACTCAGCTATTTTAGTTAAGTGACCAACTCTTCTTTGAGATTTCCAATACGCCTGAGTTACTCTAAGCATTGTTGTTGAACTTAAATCATAGTTATCTTCTGATTCACCTAATACCCAATCAACAACATCATTTGCATTATAGCTGTTATCACGCATTGAAGTAAGTTGCCTATAGGCTAGTGATGGCATGTCAGTATTCCACTCATGGGATTTTGTTGCATCATACTTAGTTTCATTTTGATAACCTGTAAGGGGATAGCCAGCTGATCTTATTGGATAATGGTATTGTAAAGATGTCATTTGCTCTTCAGTCATTAGCCAACCAAACATATCAATTACATCAGCAGAAGTCATCTTCTCACTCTTACCAACATAGTTACTTTGTGATATATATCTTTTATTAGGAGATTTATGATAAAATGTTAATACAGGATTCCATAAATCTATATCATAATCATCCTCCATCATTCTAAAGTGCCAAAACTCTCTATCAGTAATAAGCATATCACGGAAGCCCCTCTCTTCAAGCTCATCCATTCTAAATCTTTGCTCATCAATGTCATGTTGTTTTGAAGCCCATTTTTCAGATAGGACTTCATAATCCTTATTAAAGAAGTCTTCTATTTCAGGAAGAGTTTTTAAGTTATCTATAGATAGTTGCTCCTGCATCATTTTTTGAACTTCAGGATCATTAGGATCAGCACCTTGTTGTAATAAGCTATTTAAAAGCTTTGCTTCAGCTTGCTTCACCAAAACATTTTCAATCTCTTCACTTTTTTTATTAAGTATTTCATTATAGGTATACTCATCAACAGCTCTGAAATTTACTTTACTATTACGTTTAGCAAATTCTGAAACAAGAACGTTTACAACATTTGGGATTATTGGATAGAATTTTAACTCTAGAGCATTAGGTTCATCACTAGCTAAAGTTTGAACTAAGTCTCTCATTTCATTGTTCTCTTCAACTATGTAGTCTGTCCTATCAATTATACCTTTGGCCAGCTTATAGTTTTTCATAAGCCTTCTTGCGTTCTTTCTAATTTGCTTAAGACCCTCCCATTCTAACCAATCTAGATTCCAAGCAGCCCAATCTTGATCTTTTTCTTTTCTAGGTACAAACTGTAAAGGTTGAGAAACGTTATACATCTTAGTTTGCTCAGCTTTCTTACCTTTTTTTAGATCTAATGCATTTAATATTTTCATTAACGTAAACGTTTAAAGGCAGACCGTTTTATATTTTGGTTCAAACTTTTAATGTTTTTCTTACCCAAATTACGGAAAGCACTACTATTTAATTTATATAAATTCTTTGACTTTTCCAAGTCATCAGGCCCTTCATTCTCTATCCTTTTTATATAACCACGGTTAGCTTGCTGTACTTTTACAAAAGCAATTAACGCAGCAAGGGATACTAATCTATCCACGTTTACTCCAGGTCTATAAGCCTCCATCTCTTTCATAGCCATGATATCTGGTATCCTTCTTATACCATGATGCTTCTTTAATATAGCACCATTATCATCAAGATCTTCATCAATAACCTCTTTACACCATTCAACTAAATAGTTTATTAAATGATTTTTGAATAAGACTCCTACGTTTTTCCAACCATACTCTTGATATACAGTTTTATTAGCTTGAAGGTCTTTAAGAAAAACAACCTGGTTTTTTGGTACAAGATATTTTTGTTTCTTTTGACCAATCATATACATGATAAATAATGTTATATTATTTTCAATAAGTGTCCAAGCATTATACCATTCTATTATAAGACGTAATCTATTATGTGTTTCATTAATATCATCAAATCTTCCACACCAAGCAGCTACAACCTTATCTCCTTCAATAAATGTTTCCGGACCGTTCTCTCCTATTCTAGTTACTTCTATAGGAGATTTATAAACATAAATAGAACATAAAGATTCAGATGTAGTTGTTTTTCCTTCTGAAACAGGGTCAATAGATGCATAATAAGCACCCCATTCAGGATCTTTATCAGGTCTTTCCCAAACAACAATGCTACCAGTTTTATCTTCATCATTCATTTTTACAGGGAATGAAGTTATAGGAAGCTTTGTAGTTTTTTTAATAAGTAAGCTATTATCTTTTCTTTCAGATAACTCTATTAATTCATAAGGATAATCTTTCTCTTCAATTGATCGTTTTTGTTCAGCAATAAGATGTAAAGGAAATACAGACTCTTCTCTATAATCAAAAGCTTCTTTAAGATTTCTAGGATGTTGAGATATACGTAATTGATAAAGTTCTGGACGTAATTCTTTTTTCCATTGAGTAAATTTAATATCTAGTGCTTCTAGAGCCTTCTCAACTTGTGAATTACCATACTCATCAATATATGGAGGCATGCTCCATTGCTCAGGAATAAACAATCCTGATTTACCTTTTGTGCCATTCTCATCAATAAGATCTGTATCTATAGGGTATATATCATTTTCATGAGGATAGAGAGTCATTTGCTTTAGAGGCTCACAATCTTTTAACTCACCAACAGATCCTGCTGCTATAAACATTCCTGTAGTAACATCTCCTGCCTGCATTGCTGGACGTATATACTCAAATGTTTTGTCCATTCTAGGAGCTATACCAGCTTCTTCATAAAAGAATAATGTACAAGCTCCACCAACACCTTTAGTATCAGATTTTTCAAATGACATAGCTTGTATCATTCCTTTTAAGCCTACTTCTTTCTTTCTACCATTTTGAGTAACTTCAATTTTTTGCTGCCAAGTCATTACTTTACCTGGGTTCATTGGTCTATACCAAGCAGTGTTTGCATTTAAGAAAGCTCTGTATTCTTCTAAAAACTTCCAAGTACCTTCTAGATTTATTTTATCTTTTATAGAAGCACCCATTTTACAAATAGCTCCTTCTTCAAACCAAATTTGATTTAAAAGTTTAGCCGCATGAAAATAGGATGATGCTATCTGACGTTTTTTAGTTATAGAAGCGTGTTTATAATGTAGAGCTGCTAAATCTTCATATAAAGCCATGTGTAACTGAACATCATAAATAAGTGGAAAGTCAAACTTCTTTTTAATCTTATCATAGATTGGTAAGAAGTTGAGCCACATATAATAATCTCTTGGCAGAAACCAAGTTTTATTTTTATTATGAAATATAACTCCCTTTCTACATTTCTCTTTTTCTGAGTCCCAGTATTTAGTGTAATCTTTGCTACGGAATTGGGCTATGCAATATATATCTCCTTTAGCTCTAAAGTTTCTAGCTTGCTCATTAAATAACTCTGATGTTTCATCTAACTCATACTCACCAGGTTTTTTAAAAGTAGATTTAACAAAGTCTCTAAATTCTTCATGGGTATCAAACTTAGTGTAAGTCCATTTACCATTATCATTTGTAGGTATATTATACATATTTACATTTGGTCATAACCTAGTTCTTGACTTCCCCTAACATTAATCTGTTGTTCTTGCTCAAGATCTTTTACAATACCTTTATAAGATTGTCTAATACTGTCAAAATCTTTTGCAACTGCACGGATTTGACCAATGTTACCATCTCTACCATCTGTTATAGATGTATTAGCCATATAGTTAGCAATATTATCAAGAGCTTTTTTTATACCTTCATAAGCTCTTACGGTTGGTGTTTCATAAAGAGCCTTTGCTTTATCAACTGCTATCAGTATATCATCTTGCTCAAGAGAAAAATCTATGTCTAAATCATTAACTATAGTTTCTTCTCTCATGTCCCATCTCAAATTAAAGTAGGGATTTTCTTGACTTGAGCAGGACATATAAAAAAGATATGCATAAATTTTAAGAAAGTTATCTGGATGATTATCCATAATAACCTTAAGCCATTTTATAGAATGACAATGCTCTGTTGGAATAATAGCTCCGTTTTCTACTTCAAATAATTTTATCATTCTACTGGATTTTCTTTTAAATAATTTATAATACTTATAACCTCTTTTTTTAAGTAAGGTATACTATAAGGTACTACTTCTTTTACAATAGGGTTACCATCTGAAGAATGTTTTATTATAGGATATCCATATTTATCCTCACCATCTTTTTCAAAAAGTATATGATGTATTTCCATGATACCTGGTTTTAAAGAGTGGTTATGCTTTAGCATCATATACATATATAAGGATAGTTGTAAAGCATAATGATTAAAATTACAGTTATCAAGATGATTCAGAGGACTTTTTAATTTATCAGTCACACCTTGCCAATTTGTAAAACCCTCCTGCTTAATTTCTTTATTAGTTTTATAATCATAAATATTTAAATGATTACCAACTACTTCTACTCTATCAGCTTGTCCACACATAGAAGCAGACTTTAAGTAAACTAAATGCTCTGGATATACTCCAGGCATTAAACTTTGATCAGGAGATAATTTTATACCATCTTGTTCTATAGGTTTGATTATTGGGAGGTCAATCCCAGATCTTTTTATGGTATCACACATGATTAGCTCAGACTCTCTTTGATCATGATACCAAGAGCCCAAGTCAATAGCTCTTTTATTTTCTTTGTCCCAAATAGATATTATTTCTTCTGGTGTTAGACCAAACCACTTGGATTTTTTATTTTTTGCAACCTTAGTTGCTACAGCTTGTTTATTAAATTCTGATTTAAATAAACTTATAGCTTTTGTTACACTTAACCATTCTTTTAAAGGATCATCTATACTTTCATATTTATGATTCGCTGATGTAAACTGTATAGCCATTTTGATTTGAATTTTTGATTTGGTTCTTAGAGTTGGTATCAATTTGTATTACTTCATCATTTGGTGCATCAACAGTTATGTCAATTACACCAGATTTAAGTTTTCTTATTTTTAAAGTTACTCCGCAGTATTTAATTATCATCTGTTAAAAAATTTAATTCATCTTCTTCATCTTGAGTCATTAAAGAAGGCCATCTATTATCATCACACTCTGCAGATAAAGCTCTTAACTTAAAATGTAGCGTACATCCACATAAAGAACAACAGGGTTGAGTTTTAGCAACAAAGCAAGAATCTCCTTTATTATCTATATGAGGACACTCTTTACATACTTTCATTCTTTCAGCAGCTACTTCTTCAACTACTTCTTTTTTAATAATTGAGTTTTTCATACCCTCTATTATAAGCTTTTTATTTTTCCAAAGGTCTTTTATACGTCCCATATTTTTTTTCTAAAAATTCTTTTTTTCTAACCATTTCATCTTTAATCATTTTGCTAAGAGTTAATACTTTTTCAAGTTTTTCCTCCAAATCTTTTTTAGCAGACATTTGATTAAACGTTTCTGGTTTAAGTACTTCTAAATGTTTTCTGTATTTAACAACAAGCTTTGGTAACTCGCTTGACTTTGCTTTAAAAGTACAAAGACCTTCTATATGAATTACATTAGACTTAAGGTTAACTAAGTCTTTACGTAATTCAGAATAAAAAAAAGAAACCGCATCATCTACTAAATGAATATCTAAATTAAGATCTTCAGCTACAGGTTGTATGAAATGCTTACTCTTTTTTGGTAACATGTATCATATTATATTTAAGAAATATATTTCCGTCTGTCTGCACTTTAAGATTAGGATTTATATATATCTTTTTTGTGTTTTTACCTTGTTTCACTATTAAACCAAGCTTTTCAGCTTTAGATAAAAAATTTCTTACAGTTTGAGCACTTGAGAAAATGCCTTTTCCGTGTACTGATTTATTATAAGAAGACCCTAACTTATTTCTAATTTCTTCATTTGATATTTCAGCTAATAAACAAAAGTCTCCTAATTCATATTCACCGTATGCTCCCAAAAGAGCTAAGCAGTTTAATTCAGAATCACTTAAACGTTTATTATAAATAAAACAATGAGTCATCAACTGAAATTTAATAATATCAGTATGACTCATTGTTGTCTTTTTTTCAACTAAATTAACTTCAGCCATAATTGTTGGTTTATAAACTTAGCAGCATATCAACAAGCTCAGGTTGTGGAAAACAATCTGTTTTATCTTTTCTTACATTAGTGTGTGTAAGAAGACCTTTAATCTTTCCATTATAAGCATCTTCATTAAAACCAAATGCTTTTGTAGGCCCATGTTTTCTTATTAACTCCGGCAATCCTTCTCTTACATCTATTTGATCTCTTGCTGCTATATGTTCTATTAATAATTGAGTACTCTTGATTTGTTTATCACTATACTTATGCCATGTTAGGTATCCTCTAAAAGCTTCATCTAATATAGCTATTTGCTCTTCTTTAGCTTTAGTTCCTACATATGTTTTACCATTTTTAAGGTAACCAAAATTACATAGCTCTATTCCTACAGAATGGCTATGCATATAAGAAGAACCTGTAGATCCTAAATGATAAGCATAATAACCTTCTGGAAAAGCTTGTACAATATCTCCATCATAAGTAGCATCACCTGTGTCAATTTTTTGACCCCCTATTACAAACTCAGTTGCAATACGTCCTCTAGTGTCTCTTCCCCAGGAATCAATAACCCTGTAGGGGTTATTCCAACCTGCAGTATGATGAATAAATAAGTACTCTTTATTAGTATGATTATTTATATATTCCCCATCAGGTAAATGGTGTTTATGATAAAGCACATCTTCTTCTTGAGTATACTGTTTAGAAGTATCAGTATCTAGTATACCCATACACTCAAAAGTCTTAGGTCCTACTATACCATCCGCAACTAAATAGTTTTCTCTTTGGTATTTCATAACCAAAGCTTCAGTCTGATCACCAAAAATACCATCCGTAACAGCTTTAACTACTTCTTGAATCTCTTTAACTAGAGCTCTTTGATTAGATCCTTTTTTAACAATCATATCAATGAGTTTGTTTAAGTTTTCTTTCCTGCTTCACAGGAGCAGGCTTACTCTTTGGTGGCATTTCTTCTTCCTCACCTCTATACATTATTTCAGCTTGTTTCTGAATAGCCATAAGCCTTTGAGCTTTATGAGATTCTATCTCAGCTTGAAGTTTTTGATATTCAGCTTCTACTTTTAGATAAGATACTTCATCCTTTAAATGCTTAATAGCATCAAGTCTAATTTTCTTGTATTCCTCTGGAGAAATTTCTTTTTCAGGAGCTTCTGAAGCTACTTGTGATTCCATATTAAAATTTTAAATGTTTAAACAAATATAATTAAAAAAGTTTAAACATTTTTTATTCTAAGGAAACTAGTTACTTAGCAGATAAGAGTGTATCTTCAAAAGCTATAATATCTTTATGCTTAAATTGCCAGGGTACTTTAGAACACTCTAGTACTTTATCAAATTCAGCATCTTCAAGACTTATGTCATCTTCTGCTTTTAGATCTTCTAGCTTATCTTCTATTTTGATTCTCTTACGCATCTCATCTGTTGTCCATCCGTTTTTAGGAGGATTGTTAAGACATATCTTTATAAGATCTGCATAAGTCATAAAAGTTGTTTCACCTGACTCATTAGCCATAGTGATTTCTGTGGATTTGTTGGTTATTGTTTTCATGTTGGTTTTTATTATTTACCTCCTTTAGCTACCAACATTTGAACCATTCCTTTTATTTCAGAAGTGTCCGTCTTGATAGCTGTAATTTGGTCGTTTAATGTCTTGCTTCACAATATCAATTCTTTTGTTGGCTAATTCTGTTAGTGATTTCATTTCATCTTGGAATTGTTTCCGCATACCTGTTCTGCTATGCTTGGCTGCTAGGTTTTCTTCTTTTGCATCTACTTGACACTCTGTTACGTGTTTGTCTACATTTTCTAATCTATGCTTTAACTTTTCTATAGCAGCTTTCATTGAGAACCATCCACCCAGAACACTTATAACAAGTGTTACAATGTAGATAACATCTTTCATGTTAAAATGGACATCATCCATTCCACTAACTGCATCAAGAATAATCATGTCTATAGTAATACTGTACTAGGAATAATAACTATATCCCCATCTGTTAAATAATCATTTGAATTAGCTACTATAAGGTCTTTTAACCACCCCTCTACAAGTTCAAATGCACCTGCATCTGAAAGAGCAGCTTGTTCAGCAAGAGTCATTTCTTTTTCATATGAACCTGACATATCATTGATAGCTGCTGTTGTAGTTGGATTAGGTGCGCCTGCAACTCCATTATAGTAATCATCTCTGTCTGATGCAGATAAAAATACAAAGAGTGGACTGAATCTAACTCTTCTTGACCCTGCTACAAAAGTAGTAGACCATGACATCACTGAACCTGATGGAATAGTTAATCCATCTGCTCTGTTTAAGTCTTTATTTATTTGTAATCCCATTTTATTATTTATTTTTTAAAATTGATATCCGTTTAATGTTAAATCTCTAACTAAAACATCTGTTCCCGTTGGTGAACCACTTGTATCTTGGCACTCAACTTCAATATCAAATACATCGCCCAATTTGGCTGTACCAAGTACACTAAAAGTTAATGATTCTGCTCTACTTTGCCTAATTTCAGTTCTACCAACTTGAGTTGTAATTGCTGTGCCATTAGACCTTAATCTCATTTCAACAAACCCATCTCCACTTCTTTCTACAAAAGCAGAAACAACAACAAAAAAGTTAGCAGTTAACTTGGAAACGTATGTTAATGAGCCATTTGTTGCATTTGTTAATACTCTATTTCCCGTTGGAAACGTAATTGGATTTGTAAATCCACCACCACCTACTGTACTTGCTACTGCAAGTGCAATTGGATTGGTAACACTATTATCTAATAATACAATATTATCAGATAATGTCATTGTACCTTTAGCATTTGCATTTTGAAGCCCTTGATTAGCTTGAATAATAAAAGCACCCTGAGTAGAGTAATCAAAGTTAGCAACGACACCAACAGCAGGATTAGTATTTACTATTGTACCGCTTAAATCTCCACTCCCTGCATTAACTATAGATTTTACAGCAAATACATCTCCCGTATTTTGTGATGTAAATATTAAATCAGCAGATGATGAAGTTAATACAATCTGAAACTTATTAAGTACCTCCGAAGCATAAGCCGTTACAAGATCTGAAGCAGTTGTAGTTAAATTTGTATTAAAGGTGGCTAAATACGTATTTCCATTTACCAAAACATTGGCAGTTCCACTCGTTCCACTTAAAGTAAGAGTATCTATTTGCTTATTAGGAACAAGACCTGTTGTAATAAAAGTATTTGAGGAAATTGTACCAAATCCCGTAGAACTTTGAGGGTCTATTCTGACGCCTTGTTGTAAAACTTGAGGATGGAATATAGAAGTGCCAATGTTAGTTGCTCCAAAAGAAACAGTACCATGAACAAAGTCAACCATAGGAACTGTAGCATATCCAAATTCCTCCCAAAAACTAGATGTAGACGATGGTGGATTAAGGGGGTTGGCATCTACTATACAATCATAAAAAACTCCACCCGAATTAACCTTATCTCCGACCACATAAGAACCAAGCGCATAATCAGCAAATGCTGTATTCGTTTCAGCAAACCATCTGATAAATTCACAAGAGGTTAATTCTGTTTTAGATGTGTTAGTTAAACGAACCCCAAAATTACTTGGTTGACAATACCAAAAAAGAGATTGCTGTATATCTACTAAATCATAACCGTTAATGTCTATTAAGTCAAATGCATTTCTAAATTGGCAATTTAAAATAGTTAAAACCTTTATTCTTCCGCTATTATAGTTTGACGCATTAAAGTTGGTTGCAGAGATAAGTGAAGTGCTTGTATTAGTTGCAGATAAACATAATTCAGAGATTGTAAAATTA
>Ga0233412_10000857_pt1 | contig 16901 bp, 14 predicted proteins | sample Na_anoxic_4_MG_FD_180667 | JGI IMG/M metagenome (GOLD analysis project Ga0233412, IMG submission 180667) | Seawater microbial communities from Saanich Inlet, British Columbia, Canada - Na_anoxic_4_MG | ecosystem: Environmental > Aquatic > Marine > Inlet | place: Canada: British Columbia...
CACTATTTCATATAAGAGGTAAAGCAAAAAATGTATTGAAAATGTAATTTAATTGAAAATATTCGGTCCTAAATTTCTGTCTAACAGGTTGAAAAATATACAATTTTATGTTATCGGTCAGGCACTAATTAGGACGCAGACCCGCCTGCCAGACGGCGGGCAGGTTTTCCTCGATGCCCGCAGAAAACTATTTTAAAATATTCAAAATCTTAACAATCTGCGTTCACCTGCGCGCTAATGCCTGACCGTAGCAATGGCAAGCGGGTCTGCGTCCAAAATGTAAATTCCTATGCTATCAAGTTATACATAGAAAGCAAATATAATCGCGTCAATTTGAGAAAACAAAAAACTCAAAGAAAGGGCTTGTTATGCGAGGTAAGGGTATCAAACGGTTTGGGATAAAGCAATTATGGTGTACTCCTGGAAGGCCCTCGTAATCTGCCCGTCTACATATAATACTTCACAATTATGGTAGTGTTTATAGATTACGGTTACGATGCCCGTTTCGTTCTGAGGTTACGCCATTCGTCTTTCTATTTTCACGTTACCATAACCGTTAACCGAAACGAGCTTCGTTACCTTAACCATTACCGGAATACTAAAGAAATACACTCCGGAGGATTAAACCCTGAAATTTTTGGCCACATCCCTCTACTTCTATAGATATCGCCTGTAGAAAATTGGTTCAGCCCAGTTAAAACATCATTCGTAAATGGTTACAAAAAGGAGGAGAAGAGGATTGCGAGCCAAAAATTAGAGGAAGTATTATTGAGTTATCAATTTGGTGAAGAGGTAAGTTAGCATCGACAGTTGATCCAACAAAATACGCACGAGATTGGTATTTGTCTTGTATTACTATATAGCCAATCTTTTTTTGAGCCCTTCCTGGCATTACGGGGCGGCGATTCCTTCTGGGCCCTATGTACTGAGGGGACTATTGCAGCCTGCCCATTGGTGGACAAGGTAGAGAGGGTATTGCTTATCAACCGTCGACCACCTGATCAGGGAAGTCCTTACTAATCCACTGTTAAGAGATTCCTAAAGATAACATTTTGTTATTAATAATATAATATTTATTAGTTTGACTTATATCTATAAAAATATTTACAAAGTTTATATATTGAATGTATGTTATGTTTCAACATTTTATATGGCCTGCTGAGAGACATAGCCTGCGCAAATGAGGTTTTAATCCATGACACTTGGGATCATAAACTATCGGATCAGGGCTCTAAACATAGTTCTAATTCCCCCTATGAATCTGGAAGGTACCTTTTCTCTATCTTGTCAATCCCAGTTTACACATCTTCTTTCCATGTAGTAATGGGAACCGGCCTGGTAAATGAATTTGTTACGTTTTGAATTGACAAACAGTGGTCTTTTTTCTATATTTTATTCAAAGAATAGCAAAACCTTATTCAGTGAAAGGAGGTGTTGGATATTGCGTAGGGGAGTATCATAAAAAAAGGAGGTGATGTAAATTTCTCAAAGTTTTTTGGCAGGATGAGACTAAGGGGCAAACTTGACACTACCGAAATTTTAGAAAGAAGGAGGAAGAACAATGAAAGCAAAATTAGTAGTTAATATAGGGTTAGTTATTTGTGTAGCGATAAGTTTTCTTCTCGCTGCACCTGTTCTTGCTGCCAATCCTAAGCTCGCAGCTTCCATAACGGCCTTTGGGGGTTCTGGCTCAGTGGAAATAGATGGAGCGGTAGCCAAATTTATTGAAAAAGAGCTGGGTGTTAAAGTTAGATTTGACTCCCTGTCCCACGGAGTAATCCACGCCAGGGTGAAGGCTGAAGCTCCTCGTTTTTCTGTAGACACGTGTTGGAACGTAGGTTACCCACTAATGCTAGAGGCCAAGGAGAAAGGATGGTCTGTAGCCTATGATTCTCCAAACTGGCGGGGATCTGGTGACGTGTTCGTAGACCCCGATGGATACTGGTGGAACAATGGGAGCTGGTCATTTGTTTTAGTGGGCAATAAGGATCTGATCGCTAAAGCAGGTTATACACTGCCTAATAGTTGGAAAGACCTTCTGGATGCCAAATGGCAAGATAAGATTATTATGCCCTCTCCATTGACCTCTGGTACTGCTTATATGATGTTATATAGTTTTATGACGCTTTATGGCTTCAATGAAGCTAAAGGAGAAGAAGCCGGATGGGAATACCTGGAAGCGTTGAACAAAAATATACACCATTATACCAGAGGTGGCAATACCCCCAGTGACCTTGTGGGCAGGGGGGAATTTATGCTGGGCATCTCCTCAGATGAGATGGTCGTACCCAGGGTTAAGCAGGGCTATCCCCTTTTGTGGGCTGCTCCCAAAGAAGGAATTGGTTTTGGCTCTGCGGGTGCGATCATCTTCAAGGGGACGAAAAAGCTGTATACCTGCCAAAAAATTATAGACCTCTTCGGAACCACAAAGTTCTGTAAGTTTTGGAGTGGATTAGCCGGTTATGTAACCAAAGACCCTAAAGCGGTTAGTGCGCTTTATGGAAAAATACCCAAATATATCCCCAACATTGATCAGGGATGGGCTGCTGCCAATAGAAGCAGGCTTTCTAATGAGTGGGTAAAGAGGATCGGCAGGGTGCCTAGTAAGTAAGTTTAGCGTGGAGGAGGAAATGGCGGAGGCAGAAGCATTAAGTCGGCCCGGATTAGTGGGGCAAAAGGTAAAGAATTTTCTGAGTGCTCATACGATTGATATCACAGGCGGCCTAATGTTCTTGCTTCTCGCCATATTCCTCGGATGGCCTATTATCACGGTACTGGTAAAGAGTGCATTTGGTCCAGAGGGATTTACCCTGGAGTTTTATAGGAAATTTTTTACTGCTTATTTCTATCGATCTTTTTTGAATACCCTGCTTCTCGGCGTTCTTACCACATCGGTGTGTATAATTGCCGGTTTTTGTATTGCTTATATGACTACCCGGGGACCTCTGTTTCTTCGTACCCCTTTGAAATGGATTACGCTATTGCCGCTGATAGCACCACCTTATATATTTGCTCTTTCATTAATAATACTTTTTGGACGAAGTGGATTAATAACCAAAGCGCTTAATCTCGGGTGGGATATTTATGGCTTTCCAGGATGTGTTATAGCTCAGACGCTCGCCTTTCTTCCTTTGGCTTATCTGATGATTGAGAATACTCTCAGCTCCCTTGATACGAGCTTAGAGGATAGCGCTGCTAATATGGGGGCTTCACAAGGAAAGGTTTTACGCAGCATCATTATTCCTTTATTAACTCCAAGCTTTCTGAAGGCTATTCTTATAGTTTATGTCCTGGCAGTAGCGGAGTTTGGAAATGTGGCAATTTTGTGTGGGAGAACTCCATTCCTGGCGCCGGATATTTATACTATAGTTACAGGCGTTGAACACGATTTTAATATGGCCGGTGTTTTATCTGTGTCTTTAATCCTTCCTTGCGCAATCATTTTCATGATACAAAACTACATTATCAAAGGCAAAGGTTATGTAACAGTTTCAGGCAAGCCCATTTCTGCAGAACCCAGACATATGAGTCCACATATCTTAATACCAATGATTGCCATCTCTTTTATCACATGTGGCATTATTTTACTTTGTTTTGGAGTGGTTGGACTTGGGGCATTTACGAAGATTGTGGGCTTTAATAATACATTTACACTCAATCATATTTTGGATTGGCGTGCTAATGATGCACTTATTAATAGTCTAAAAGTTTCCCTGCTTGCAGGTCTATCTGGCGCGATAATGGGCGTTTTAATAGCCTATGTAGTCATACGGGGGAAATTTAGAGGTCGATCTTCTCTTGAAGGATTGTATTTGGCAGGATTTGCTCTACCCGGTACCGTTCTGGGACTTGGCTATATATTTGCCTTTAATAATCCGCCTTTGCTACTTACTGGAACAATGATAATTTTAGTTGTTAACTGTTTGTTCCGTTTTGTGGCTGTAGGTATGGAGGCGGGAATTACTAAACTACAGCAGCTTAGCATTGAAGTTGAAGAGGCATCCTTAAACTTGGGAGCTAGCACTATCACGACATTCAGGAGAATAGTTTTGCCTATCATCTTCCCCGCAGCTATGTATGGGTTTATATATGTCTTTATGACCACAATGGTATCCTTAAGCGCTGTGGTTTTCCTTACTTCCCCAGGGTATCCCCTGGCTTCGGTTTTTATCTTCCAGTGGGCACAGTATGGATACATAGGATTGGCATCTGCCACGGTTGTTAAATTGATTGTAATTGTAGGTATCTGTCTGGCGATTATCCAATACATGAGCAAATGGACGGGATTAAGCATAACAAGAAGGGGTTAAAATGGATGATGAAAGGAAATCTATGTTAGTTTTAGATGATATCCATAAATCCTTTGGTGAGGTTAAAGCATTAAGGGGTGTCTCTGCTGATATCAAGGAGGGAGAGTTGATCACCTTTTTGGGGCCGAGTGGCTGTGGTAAGACCACTTTATTACGAATTACTAGTGGGTTGGCCACACCTGATTCAGGGAAGATAATTCTGGATGAGCAGGTAATTAACGATGTAACTCCTGAGAAGAGAGGTATCCAGATGTGCTTTCAAAATTACGCTTTATTTCCTCACCTTACCGTAGCAGGTAATATAAGGTATGGGCTGGAGGTTCATAAATGGGAGAAAAAACGGATAAAAGAGCGTGTGGAGGAAATGCTTCACCTGGTTCGCTTGGATGGACTGGGAAATCGCCGTATTGATCAGCTAAGCGGTGGGCAGCAGCAGCGTGTAGCTTTTGCCAGAGCTTTAGCTTTGGAGCCAAAAGTTCTCCTGCTAGACGAACCACTTTCCAATTTGGATGCCAACCTTCGGGTACAAATGCGAGCCACACTTCGTGAGATTCAGAGGCGAGTGAATATAACTACCGTTTTTGTTACCCATGATCAGGTTGAAGCGATGACCGTTTCAGATAGGCTTGTCATTATGAAGGAAGGAGTGGTAGAGCAAGTTGGGACTCCTGTTGGAATTTACGAAAAGCCAAATAATGAATTTATAGCCAGTTTTATTGGCTATGTTAATATTTTAAAGGGAGAGGTTAAGAGTATAGGAAACGATACGAAACCCGCCATTGTCTCGACGGAGTTAGGTGATTTGGAAATTTTGGGTAGCGAGAAAGATATTAAGGTAGGCTGGGGAGTTTATCTCATTATCAGGCCTGAAACTGTACTTATAGACTCACCTGAGGACGCAATAGAGGTAAATAGATTTAAGGGGAATATAAAAAGTATCATGTATGCGGGTTCCACGGTCAAATATGTAGCTGACATTGAAGGCAAAGACCTTATCATAGATCAATACGACCCTGCCACTCTGGGTATACGTGGGATGGGTGAAAAAGTTATGGTCACCATTCCTCGAAACGTTCATGTGTTAAAAGAGTAGTAGACAATGAGATAGGATTTATAAGAACTCACTTTGAGTAGGAGAAGTATAGTGAAAGTTATCATTGTGTGTCAAGCACAAAACATACGCATGATGTTGTGATTGAAAACTTCTTATGAAATTCGTTGGGGTAATATTAACCGTTAAAAAAACTCCCCATCTTTTATGCAGGCAACCGCCCCCTTTCCATGAAATAGCATCTACCCTTTCCCTTTATTTCCAAATAAATAATTTTCTTCGCTTATCGCACAAAAGTCAATGGCAATAATCGGTTACAACCCTTCTCGTAATACTATACCCGGTTATGGTATTGCTTGGTTTTTGAAGACTAATCCCTTCCCCACTTCTTCAGATAGTCTCCAAAGATTTCCTCGTCAGAGGGGACGTATTCTTCAACAGGAACAGAAAGCCAGGTATAATTTAGGAAATGCCTCCAGTTGATATTGTCACTGGTCATGTTGCCAGCCCAGGTTCCACAGCCCAGGCTCTCGGTCCATGGTTGACCATTATACCAGCTTCCGGTGTTGACAAGGCAGTGAGGCATATTGCACTCCACTCTGCCCACGTTAGTCTTTATGGCAAGTCTCTCCATACGATCCACTCTGTTGGTATGGATTGAGGCTGAATGACCCTCGCCTGAGAATTTGAGTATCTTCTTTAACCGCTCTAGCATTTCATCAAAGTCGCTCCATTTCCAAACGGTCAAAACCAGGCTTATTTTTTCTCCTGAGAACATGTCTTCAGGGCCAATCTTCTCCCCGATGACCATCATAAACCTTGTCCCTTCAGGAATATCTATTCCGGCTGTCTCTGCAATATAAGCGCAAGGTCTTCCCACGATATCTCTATTCAATGTTTTGCCATTGGGCCACAGGGCCTTCCTTAGCTTTTCACGCTCTTCGGTAGCACAAAGGTAACCGCCTTCCGCCTTCAATGCATCCATCATATCATCGTAGATACTCTCCTCAAGAGCCACGGCGTTTTCCGAGGAGCAGGAAGTGGAATTATTAGCGGTCTTGGAGCGCATAATTTTATTGGCAGCAGATGCCAGATCGGCTGTTTCATCCACAATTGATACAACATTACCAGCCCCAACCGTATGTGCAGGTTTACCAGCCGCATAAACCACCTTTATGAGTGCAGCCCCACCAGTAGCCATAGCAAAATCGCAATTTGCCATTAGTTCCGATGTCTTTTCATTGGTGGGCTCTTTGATACTTTGAAATAGATCCACAGGAGCGCCCACCTTCTTGAGGCCCCTTCTTCCAATCTCAACCGTAAGATAGGAGGTTTTTCGTGTCCTTGGATGTGGTGAACAAATCATGGCATTTCTTGTCTTTAAAAGACTAAGACCAACTGTGCAAACCGTCCCTTCGGGATTAGTCATTGGAACCACATTGGCAACCACTCCCATAGGTTTGGCATATATTTTCAAACCCCTCTTCTTATCTTCTTCAACCAATCCACACGTTTTCACTCCCCGGAAATCCCATATAGTGCCTCGGGTCTTGCCTCTTATTTTGTTTAGCTTATCTTCGTACACACCAATTTTACCCTCTTCTACAGCAAGCTTTGCCACGGCCTTGATATTTTCATCTTTCTGCCACTCCCAGCCGACTGCAGCAACCATCTCGTCAACCTTTTCCTGAGGCCAGAATTCTACTTCTTCAAAGGCCTTCCTTGCTCTTTTGTACATTTTCTGAATGTTGTCTTCCATAATCTCTACCTAACCTCCCTTTTTTTCTTGCATTACATGGCTTAATAAAATTTCACGATACAATGCTCAGTTTTCCCTTTTCCCAGGTATAGTTACTTTTTCATTGTGCGCGGATCGGCAATGTCTTCCACAATGGCCCATCCAGTTCCCTTCATTCTCTGCTTTTCGTCAAAGCCTTTTTTCCATTCTTCAGGTGTCTCATATTGTTTTGCTGCAGCAAATTTTTTCCTTTCAGCCAGGGACGGCACGGGTCGATCTTCAGGGCCATCATACAATTCCTTTGGCGTCAAACGCTGTCCGAATCTCTCAAAAGGTTCCCTCTCGTTTTGTTCACAGAAATGGGCACCGCCTGCAAATGCACGGGCGACAGCCAGAATCGCCCAAGTGGAATCAGGAGAAAAGCCCAGATCCATCATGGTAGCTCCCATTGCACCGAGCATATCCAGATCCACGGGTTCTTGACTGATCTTCTGAGCTGCCTTTACCATTTCTCTTGTAAAAGCAATGTACTTTCCGGCCACCCCGAGTTTTTCAGCGCGTGCAAACATGCGTTTGGCCGCAGGATCCTTGAGCATTAGACAGGAAATACCCAAAAACTCGTCATTCAGATTTTCTTTCACTAGCAGCTCAGCAATCTCTTCTGTGGTTTTCCCCTGCTCTTCAGACATGGCAAGATATTTATCAAGCATTTTGCCAAAGGCCTCAAAAGCTCCATAGGCATGTCCGAAGGCCAGAATAGATGCACCGGCAGCCTGGGTTAACAGTGTTTGAGAACTGGAGACAATTCTTGATATGGCAGCAGGGGATGATAGCCCGTCATCCAAAGCAAGAATCATCACGTAATTCAACATTTTTTCTTCTTCGATCAGGGGAATTCTAGCCTGAAAATCGATAAATATTATATCCGCAAGGCCGTATCCCTGTTCAACAAGTTCCGTTGTATCGTATCCCCTGCTAATGATCCTGTGAACGTTTTTATATGCAACTTCTGAAACCCATTGGAATCGAGCCCTCTTCGTGTCAGGTTCAACAGTCCCATGCTCCCTGTTTTCATAGTTAAAACACAATTTTGAATCATCTAAATTACCTATAGTGCCCATTTTTTATATTCTCCTTCCTCTTTTTGTTTTTTGGCATACTCCTGCCTTTCTTCCTGGCTCGGAACAGGGCGATCTTCCGGGCCAATGTATTTAATCATGGAAAGATCAAGCATCTGCACCATTGGTTCTCGCTTTGATGCCGCCCAGGCACGCCCCTTTTTCATGGTATAAAGGGCATGCGCCGCACAGCTGAAACCGCGGCAAACACAACCGATACACCATGCCGCATTCGGGGAAAACCCGAGCTCAGCCAGTGCAGTATTACCGGCACCGATCATGTTAACGGCAACGTATGATTTGCCATCTTTTTTCCGCCGTTCATTAAAGTGCTTTTCAATAGATCTCTGGAGCTCAAGATATACGCCACCCACCCCTAATTCTTCGTGCTTGATATGAGTCGGTTCTGCCCGCGGGTCACCATCAGTATGTTGTGGTTGTCCCAAACCCATAACCGGCACTCCGGCATCCATATACTCGTCGACCAGGATCTTACCCATCTCTTCAAGGGACTTTCCCTCTTCTCGTGCCCGCTCTATATACCGGTGCATCATGTATCCATGGGCTGCACCGGGCCCATGAGCACTACCAAATGTCATAACTGCTCCAGCTATAGCAGCAGGAAGATGGGGCCTTCCACTGATTACAGCGATTGCCCCGGCCGCTGATGGAGACATTGAATGCTCTAAAAACTCGGCCGTTTCATATTCAAGCATCTTTTCCTCGTTTTCAGTGGGAAGTCTTTCCTGAAACAACACAAACAACGCATCACAAAACGTATATTCCTCTTCTGCTAAATCGCTCAGATTATATCCGCGCAAAACGGTTTCTTCTTCCGTCTTGTAGGAAATAGCTGTCTTCCTTTTTAGCAATGGTTCTCTATCCATATATTTCTCCTTTCTTTATTTTCTATATTGCTCTATTGTTATGTCATTAAAATTTGTTTTACTCATTCTGAACATCAAGCTGACTCAATGTGGTTAGTTCTTGCCATCACAATAGAAAAGACAATTCAGAGAATTAAGGAAATAATACTATAAGTCAAATTAATATTTTTCAGGATTTGTATAATAATTAGTTATATTCAACAATTCAATCCTATCACATAGGAAGTTAAGTTTTTTGTTGATTTGAGGATCCCTTTAAGTAAACATGGTCCGGATCAACCTCATCTCTTAAAGTCTTAAGCTCTTTCTTTGTGGGAACCTCTACTTCCTCAATTTTCCCTCTCAGCTTTGGTTTAAATCCAGTATTTTCATAAACTTCGTCAACCGTCACGCCCGGCATAACTTTTATTAATTCTAACCTTCCAGTATCGGGATTTATCTCCATGACAGAGAGGTCTGTTACAACAATGATATCTGGCTTAGCCATTCTTAAGCCAGCCTTCTTTCGTCCATCAGGACCATCAATGTATCCCGGGCTTGTAATGAATTGTACCTTATCCGGAAAACGTCTCCTCTCATGTAAAGAAATAATCAAGATTCTTGGAACACATGAAGCAATACAATTGGCGCCACCGCTTCCAGTGAACCGCACTTTTGGGCTTTGGGGATCACCAATATAGGTGGAATTAATATTTCCAAATTGATCAATCTCAGCCCCACCCAGAAAGCCAACATCTACAAGGCCTCTCTGAACCAGACAGCCCAGCACTTCCCTTAAGCTACCTGTTTTTACAGCCATGTGGCCAATTATCGGATCAGCCACTGTAAGTGGGGCAAAAGGAAGGATTGGATCAATGGATCCACTCTCGACGACGAAATTAACCTCAGGGGCATGTGTTTTTTGAGCAAATATTGCTGCCACCATAGGCAACCCTGTGCCCAGAATCACAGTGTCGGTGCTTTTGATAAATCTGCTTGCCTCAATTACCATCAACTCTTCCCTGGTGTAATTTTCTGAATATTGTTTCTCCATATAAACACTTCTCCTCTACATCAATCTAAGCATCTCCCGCTCTAAGTGAGTAACTTTTTTTATCCCCCCACATTTTTCAAGAAAATCATCAAAGGTTTCACATTCGTATATATATTCATTCATGTATCTTTTATATTCCTCGCCTCCAGCCCGTGCACACTGCTGATAGTAATTAATATGATCAGCATCAAAGCTATAATAACCATGGGTCGCAGTGGGATAGGCACCATATTGTTGATGAACAACAGCATCTATGTAGTGGTACGGTATGGTGGTGGAATCGGAATGGCTCCTGAAAAAGTTAGTGGAGACGATCTCTTCGCAGGATACGATTGTGGTCTTAGACGCTCTGATAAGTTCCGGTTCATGACTCGCAATTCCCTGTATCAATACATTTCCAATCTCATCAGCCTTTTGTACGTGAACTATTGTAACATCTGGTTCCATTGCCGGAACTAATAGGACTTTCTCTCCTTGATTCCACGGATTATTGATTATTTCAAATTTTTTCCTGGTTGATGCCGCCTGATAATTCAGAATATCTGAGCCAAGCAGACCCCTCACAGGGATAAAAGGAATCCCCATTTCACCTGCTAAAAACCTGGAAACCATGGTTAGATGATCAAAATCTTCTGTTTCCATCCTCTTTTCTTCAATAGCCCGTTTAAATTGAAATGTTGCGCCGAATCTTCCCAGGCCACCTAATCCTGATTCACATTTTTTAACCAATCCGGCCCCTACCATAAGATCCATATGAATGGAAAGGTTGCACCCGGTAAGTGTGAGATCTTTTTTGCCCTGTTTGATAATTTCATGGGCTAAAGCCACTGCACACCTGGAAATGTTTTGCCCTCCCATCCCAATAACAGCTCCATCGAAAACAAATTTTTTCACAGCCTCTTTAGCACTCATCACCTTAACTTTTTTGGACACCTTAGACATTTAAAACTCCTACGCTTAAAAAATTAAAATACAAAATGATTATAAGTCAAATTAATAAAATAAATGTTTTATATTTATTATTTTTATATTATAAGATATGAATTTTCTTAAAGAAAAACGATAAAAAATGAACTTTAATCAATTGCGTATCTTTCACTCAGTTGCCAAAAATAAAAGTGTTACTTTGGCCGCAAAAGAGCTTTACTTGACCCAACCTGCCGTGTCTATTCAAATCCACTTACTGGAAGACGACTATGGTGTCAAACTATTTAATAGGTCAGGTAAAGGAATAACGACTACCGAGGAAGGGAATTTGCTCTTTTCATATGCTGAAAAAATTCTTAATCTCTCAGATGAAACAGACGAGGCCCTTCGTCAAATAAAATCACTGGAAAGAGGGAAAGTGAAGATTGGGGCAGGCAGAACCATCGGCGCCTATTATTTGCCCCAACTGTTTGAAAGTTTTACGCTAAAATATCCTAATATTGGAATTCAGATGGATATTGGTAGCTCTTCCCAGGTGATTGAGGGGATCTTATCATTTCGAAACGATATAGGCTTCATAGGGACTGATTATTTTAACAAAAATTTAGTGGTAATACCTTTTACCAAAGATAGATTGGTGTTAATAACTCCCTCTGATCATGAATTAACCCATAAAAAAGTTATTTCATATAAGGACTTAAACGGTCAAAAGATGATCATGCGCGAGAAAGGCTCTGGTACCAGGGAACTCATAGAAAACGAATTAATAAAACGAAAGGTTTCCACAGAAACGATAATGGAATTGGGTAGTAACGAAGCAATCAAACATGCAGTTGAAGCAGGATTAGGGGTCTCTATCATTTCAAACAATGTGGTCAAAAGAGAGAAAGATCTGGGGAGGGTAAAAATACTCCATTTTTCAAATAATCAAGATATAATAATGAACATTTACATTGTTTATCATAAAGATAAATATCTTTCTCCCCTTTTGAAATCATTCCTGAATATAGCCAAAGAGTTTTATAATCAAACTCATGAAACTATCTAAACTCTGGTAAGATGGCTCAGACTGCATTATTATGAGCTGGGAATGAGTAAATATTTTCTTAAAGAAATTATGTGATAGCTATGTTAAATTACTCACTCTAAGAAAGGGATAAAGATAAAGAAAGTTTCTTCTGGAAATGTTAATATAAACAAAAATTTAGAACAATATTACACGAATAAAATATTAATGGCAAACTGGTAAAATATAGTGTTAAAAGCGATTTTCTGGGATAATGATGGGGTCTTGGTCGACACTGAAGAGCAATACTTTAGTGCAACTCGAGATATACTCACTAAAGCCGGAATCGATCTGAGTAGAGATTTGTTTATTAAAATTTCTCTGAAACAGGGGCGAAGCGCATTTGATCTTGCATCTGAACAAGGGTTTAGTCCCGAGATAATTATACAACTTCGTTCTGAGAGAAACCAGCGCTATAGCGAGCTGTTACGAAACAAGGTTCACGTGCTGGATGGAGTTGAAGACACACTCAGTCAGCTTCATGGCAAAATTTTAATGGGGGTGGTAACAAATTCTCGCAGAGAGCACTTTGAAATTATTCATACCTCCACAGGCTTATTACACTATTTTGACTTTGTGTTGACCTGCGAAGATTATAAAAAATCGAAACCTGATCCTGAGCCTTTTCTTACAGCCATAAAACGAACTGGGCTCAAGCGAGAACACTGCATCATTGTGGAGGACTCCGAGCGCGGTTTAGACGCTGCAAAGGCTGCTGGAATTAGGTGCATTGTGGTTCCGAATAATTTGACTAGGGATAATAATTTCTCCGGGGCGTATAGGGTACTTGATAGCATACACCAGTTGCCTTGCGAGGTATTACACCTGTTGAGTTTGAACATATAACCAGCAAATAAACAAGGTGATGGTATCTTTATCTCCTTTATCTTTTCAAATACTCCCCCTGCTCGACAATCATTAGACTTCAGGTTAACTACCTGCCTGGAATATAGCAAGCATCCCATTAAAATCGCCTGAAAGGCCCTGCCCTTCTTGAATTGACTAAATATATATAAGCATTATAACAGGCTCGGATCGTAGGAAATAGCCAATTTTTTTTGATACTTGATTTCAACTCCTATCTCCTATATTTATCATAGAAAAGACAGAGGATTATTATAGACAGCGCATGATACACTCAATCCAAACCATCAATGGTGAGATTGCAAAGAACGTATTCGGCATTTTTTTTGATCTCGATGACACCTTTACCATCGCTGGCAAGATTCCTTCCGGTGCCTTTCAGGCATTGTGGGATTTGAAAAATGCAGGACTCAAGGTAGTCCCCATTACAGGCCGGCCAGCCGGATGGTGTGATCATATTGCCCGTATGTGGCCTGTGGACGGAATTGTTGGGGAAAACGGGGCCTTTTATTTCTGGTTTGATGAAGAGGATCATAAGCTAAAAAAGCGATTCCTCGATTCAGATGAGGTTCGAGCCGAGAAACGGCTGCGTTTGAGTCGAATCCGTGATGAAATACTGATCAAGATTCCAGGTACAGCCATTGCCAGTGATCAGCTTTATCGAGAGACCGATGTGGCCATTGACTATTGTGAGGACGTTAAACCCTTGAATCAACATGCGGTTGAGCAAATATGTGAAATCTTCACCAAACACGGAGCAACCTGCAAGGTTTCCTCTATCCATGTGAACGGATGGTTTGGGGGCTATAATAAGCTGGGGATGACAAAAACCTTTGTTCAGGAACGTTGGGGGCTAAATCTGGACACTGAGAAAGGGCGGTTCCTCTTCTGCGGTGACTCACCAAATGACGAACCAATGTTCCAATACTTTCCCCATACCGCAGGCGTGAAAAACATTCTCCACTTCGCCGACCGAATGAAACACATGCCAACGTTTATTGCATCCAAGGACGGAGGAGAGGGCTTTGCCGAAATTGTTGGTGAGTTACTCCAGCGCAGCGCAAAGTGATGGGTTGATCAGTGGTTGTTCATTTTCGACCAATTGTTGCCCTGATTATTCCATAACACTGCTTTTCGATAGCCAATGCAACCACTTCCTGGAGGTCCTGACCAGGGGTTAAGGCAATCATATACCCTCCCAATCCTCCTCCTGTAAGCTTTGCTCCCAGGGCCCCTTTCTCAATGGCCACATTACACAATGAAATGAGTTTCTTATGGGAAAGTTCCATTTCAATTAATATTTCGTGATTCTCCGTCATCAATTTCCCCACTTTCCCAAAATCACCTGTCTCAAGCCCCTCCTTTACTTCATATACCTGCTCTGAAATCATTTTAAGACGACTCCAAAATCGCTTTGGGTTACTTTTTCTTTGTTTTTCAGTTTTAACTCTTAAAAGTGACGTATCGGCCGTAATACCACTATTGCCCAGGACTACCTCGATTGGCTTACTTGTCTGGATCGTTTCGAAATCTTTCTGTTTATTTCTCACTTGGTAAAGCAGGATCCCTCCGTAGGTTGAAGCCGTATTGTCAACACCGCTCGGGAGACCATGATAGGCGAATTCACCCTCCCAGCCAACATGGTTTATTTCATCAATCGAAAGGTTTAAATTGAATTCGTCATTCAATGCCCTCGCAAGGGAAACACAGCTGGCTGCACTAGCACCTACTCCGCTTCCAGCCAATAAGTTTCCCCCATAAGAAATCTTGATAGGATTATTTTTGATGCCAATTTTCATCACCTCAAGGATTCTATCGATTGATTTGACTTGCTGCTCTCTTTTCTCTGCCTTATATCCAGGAACCTCCTGACGATTATCTTCCAGAATCCACCTATCCCCATCAATCCTTTGCACCTCTGCCACGGTTTCATAGGGAAGCGATGCAACAATAGCAGGAACGCCATAAAGAACAAATTGATCACCAATCAGTATGGTCTTTCCAAAACCTGTACCCTTTCCCATTACAAACCCTTTTCACTAATTGTAAACATTCTTCTCTTATGATGAACGGAATGTGTTATCTGCCAAGAATTCTTTCCATCTCCTCGATCAGTTCAACTTCTTTACCTATAGCCACTGTAGTGGCTGCGGTTAAGCTGTGGCAAGCGTCAGAAAATCCTCCCAGCCTATTCGTGGCTTCAGGAAGAACCACGTCCAGACCCATTGCCCTTCCTGCTCTAATTTCCTCTTCCATATAAGGAGAAACCCGCATAGATATCTTCACCTGATTAAATCCAATGGGACCAAAGCCAGGGATCTCATTGGGAATCACCTGAAATCCAGCGATATATCTTTGAGGATCAATAAGGCTGGTATTCTGAATGGTCTCACAAAAAATCCCAATCATCTTTACACCCATAGGAGAAAATCGATCTTCTACGTGAAACCATTGGATGTGAGCGGAATTCCTTAAAGCGCCTTCCTGAAGCCGTTTGATCTCGGTTTCAAACGCTCTTTCCTTTATTGTCTTTAGCTCCTCTACCATCCGGTCTGACTTCAGCGAAGCCCCTTCAAAGCAAACCCTCACTCCCATATCAGGTCCTTCCCTGTAGTATCCAGCCCCCCCTAATATATCCAGATAGACACCCAGCTCATCACATGCTATTAGCTCCTTTGAAGATTTTAAAAAATAGTGCTCCCCTGTTGTATGCTCCCTGATCTCCATCATACCCTGCTGAACGGCCTTCATTGTAACATCACGGTTCTGACCTACTAATCGGCCATCCACAAAAAACTTATCGCCCACCGCACCCAGAGCCGCGATAGAGGCCATATCTATGTTGTCCGGGTTCATGGTGCGTGCGAAAAGAAAGCATGTTGTAGAGGCGGTAATATCTCGATCCCCTTTAAATCCGTAGAGATCAGGGTCGAGGTTATGAACTTTTGGATCAGTCGAGGCCTCCGCCACATGGTGATCTAAAATAAGTGTCAGGTTTCTTCCCCCATTAAGATCTGAGAGCATTGGAGCGATCCTGCCGGCAAAATCTGCAAAGATGAGAATACGACCCTCATGTTTGTATATCTCTTTGAGTACCTCTGGATAAGGTTTTTCCAGGCAAAAGCGGTGAACCACATATCCCTGCCTCTCAAAAGCCCTTGTAAGTATGGCGCCTGAGCAGAGACCATCAGCGTCATTATGATGGAATATCCGAACGGCATTATCCGGCCATTTTTTAACTTCAAAGATGGCTCTCTCCATTGCTTTTATTAATTTACCTAACATTCTTCAGTCCTCATCACTGAGCCTCGTTTCAGAACGGTAAGGGGATCACTGGTAATCACACCATCCACATCCATCTGGATCATCCGTTGATACTCCTTTTGAGAATCGATATTGCTATAAGAAAGGCATTTTTTAAATTTCCTTTTAGAGAACAATAAGAGAAAAAATACAGGTCCTGGCATTCCCCACGTGTGATAGTCACGTCTTTTTCTGCTCTGAATCTCTGGTATTCGGTTACACGAGTGTGAAAAGCTGAATACTATTGGAGCAGACTACCGATAGATGATCAGAGATGTCAATGGATAGCTAAAATGTAGTGCACATTTCAGCAATCTGTTGAAACGTGTCAGACGAAATTCTCAACAACGGCTCTTTATAATCGAATTTAAACCATTAGAGCCGCATAGTTCAAGAAGTTATTAGTTGAAGCCTTAAATCAAAGAAGATTTGTATAGATATTAGAGCTGCCCATCAAAGCTCGCTGATTCGACATCCACGGCTCCTGAGCACCTTCCCACTCCTATTGGCTGAAACTCGATAACCCTCATGGATTTCCACCTTCCCTGCCGGTAGCGCATCATAAAGGCAACTCCCAGGGCGCAGATGTAAAAGGTAGCCAGGG
>Ga0233412_10000858_pt1 | contig 16859 bp, 14 predicted proteins | sample Na_anoxic_4_MG_FD_180667 | JGI IMG/M metagenome (GOLD analysis project Ga0233412, IMG submission 180667) | Seawater microbial communities from Saanich Inlet, British Columbia, Canada - Na_anoxic_4_MG | ecosystem: Environmental > Aquatic > Marine > Inlet | place: Canada: British Columbia...
CCACCAAATGGAAATCCTAAAGCTTCTACAGTATCAAATTGTTTTAAATTATTCTTTTTTAGCAATTGTAAATAATGTTTACTTTTATACGAAATTGTTTTTAATATAGCGATATCATATTCAGGACATATTTTGAGAACTTTGACTTCAAAAAGTTTTTCCCCAACACCAGGTACTTCAATAAAAATTTTATTTGGATTTGAATTTAATATAACATGTGCACATGTTAATATAGTACCCTTATTATCAATAAAAAAACCTGTTCCATATGCAGGTTTTATTGAATCAATCTTATTTGGGAAATTTATATTTATTTTAATATTTTGTGCAATAATTCTTACGACTGAATATGGAATTTTTTTTTTATTAATACCCATATTTTTTATACGATTTTATTTTGAGATTGGAGATAAATATAAAGATATTTTATTATATTAGTTTAGTCTTATGACCGGTGGATTAATGCAGTTAGTTGCTTATGGTTCTCAAGATTTATATTTAACAGGGAATCCTCAAATAACTTTTTTTAAAGCAGTTTATCGCAGACATACAAATTTTTCGATGGAATATATACCACAAACATTTTTTACACTACCGACTTTTTCAACGACCCAAAATAACATTGTTCGAGCAAAAATTAACAGAAACGCTGATTTAGTTTACGATATGTATTTAGTAATTGATGTTCCAAGTATTTATTCAACATCGGACGAAAAATTTCAATGGGTAGAAAATTTAGGTGAAAATTTAATCTATTCGTGTTCAATTGATGTAAATGGTGTCCAGCTTGATAAATTATATAGTCAATGGCTTAATGTTTGGAGTCAATTAAATATTTCACGGAGTAAAAAGCGAGATTATAATAAAATAATTGGAAACACTCCGGATATGACAATACCCGAAAAATATTATGGCAATTATACTTTAAATGGACGACCAACAGTATATGGTAGACGCCTATACATTCCATTACCTTTTTGGTTTTGCCGAAATCCTGGACTAAGTATTCCATTGATTGCGTTACAATATACTGAAATCTACGTGACTGTGGAATTTACCAGATTTAATGATTTATTTACAATGTGGTATGGTCTTAATCCAGAGGAATTATATGAATTTGGAAAAACAAATACTGTAACATCTGGAATACCGGCTGTTGATAGAACATTATTTCAAGAAATTAATGATAAACTTGTTAATATTTCTGCTACCGATTTAATAAATAAATTAGAACAGGATGGTTATTCTCCACAAAATTATTTTTGGAAATTTATAAACGGAACAGCGTTTCCAGGAGTTTGGACACAGAATTCATATTTATTCGTAAATTATATATATTTAGATACTGAAGAGAGACAAAGATTTGCTCAAGTATCACACGAATATTTAATAACACAAGTTCAAAGACAACAATTTACTGGATTAACTGGATCTGAAGTTTTAGATATGAAAATCCAACATCCAGTTAAAGAGATGATCTATGTAACACAGAGAAATGACGTAAATAGAGTTAACCAATGGAATAATTATTCAAATTGTTTATATTTCAAATCATTATTTGATACTAGTTTTTTAAAAAATGTTTTTTATGCAAAACAAGAAATAGACTTTATTGACAATAATATTGATACTTGTTTACCTACCTTATTAACAGCAATTACAGAAGATCCTGATGCATTCAATTTAAATAATTTAAATATTTTATTAAATGGAAAATTAATTTTGAATGGTAATGACCGTTATGATCTAAGAGATAATACATTTTACAATGGCTTAGAACCTTACAAATATCATACAAATTCTCCAGACGAAGGTATTTATGTTTATAGTTTTGGAGTTAAACCTGAAGAGTTTCAACCTTCGGGGACTTGTAACTTTTCTAGAATAAACAGAGCACAATTTGAATGTAAATTAAGAGACTCATTGTCCAAAGAAATAACGTATAATATAACAGTGTATTCTGTTAATAATAATATTTTTCGAATAATGGGTGGTATTGGTAATATTGTATTTAGCAATTAATTAAAAAAATGAAAAAAATGAAAAAAAAAAATTATAAAAGAAATTTAAAAATATGGCAACCAAAAGATCATTAGATAGCTTTTTTTGTGATAATCATAAACGGCAAAAAATATCTTTAAATTTAGATAATTATAGAAATAATAAAATAATAGATTTGTTAGAAAATATTGATAACAAAGAGAAAATTCTTATAGATAAACTATCCCAAATTAATAAAACAGAAGAAATACTTAAAGATAAACTATCCCAAATTAATAAAACAGAAGAAATACTTAAAGATAAACTATCTAATATTGATCGATTTATGAAATTATTTGAGGATAAAATAAATAATTTAGAAAAAAATATTATTGCGATTAATGAAAGAGTTTGCACAGAAGTTATTATGGTTGAAGAAAGATTAAATGAAAATATACGATCTAGTAATAATAAAAATAATTTTTTTGATTATGCTATTTCTTAACAAAATAATTCTATTATATATATTATAATGGCAAAAGCAACATTTACCTTAGCATATGTTATCGCAACATTATTAGGTTTATTATCAGCCTATGTAATGAATGTATATAGCCCAAACTTAAATCCTGTTATTAAATTTTTCGTTTTACCAATCTTAGTTATTTATGTTACATTTATGGTTTTCAAATTTTTATTTCCTAATTTGAATGATTTTGGAAAAGGAATGAAACAATATATTAACTCACGGACAGATAACAATATTAATAATACAGGGTATGTAGAAATTTTCCCTCCAATTTTTGCAGTATTTTTAGTAATAATCATATTATTATATAGTGGATTTTTCAATAAAAATAATTAATTTAGAACATTTATATAAACGTTTTTATTTTTGATTTCGTGCTGATTAAGATACAATTAAATTTCTAAGATATAAAATATAACTAATGAATTTAATGAATTGTGAACAACTTATGAGAAACTATCTATTGAGTCAGAATGGATTATATAGAATTAAATGGCCATTGGCGATATTAATATCTGTAATTGCTATTAATGTTCTACTTAATTCAAATACTAAGATGGAACAATGGTATATATATGTTATCGCTTTAGTAGTTTCATTTATTGTAATATTATTATGTAATATTTTCGCGTCCGCTTCAATTACAGGAAGTGAATTAGCAAGTTTAGTTAGAAAATGTACAAATTGTAATTTAGATAGTGTAAAAGAAAATCTTAATACTACCGCAGTAAATAATCATTTGGAACAATTTGTACCTTCCCAAGAATCAGAAGAAGAAGGTGATGTTAATGTAGATTATACTGTTGGAAATAGAATAACAACCGAAGAAACACCGGTCGAACTAAATAATGATGCAGCATTAAATAATGAAGAAGAGGGAAATACTGTTGAAAATTTTACGGATGACCGAATGTTTCATGGGACTAATTCACCAATAGGTGATTCATATCCATCGAAACAAATGTCTTTCGCACCATTAACTCCTGATCAACAAGCAAAACAAGATAGCAGTAAATGTTTATTAGGAAAAGATGGTTGTATGCCACTATGTTCTGGATATACAACCAATCCTTGTAATATTGTTTCTCCTGTTCCAGGACCAACATGGCAAGTACAAACAGCCGCAACTGTCCAAAATAGACTGGTAAACAATCAATTTGTACCATCCAAATGTCCTATTGGTCCTCAAGTATTAAGACGTGCACCAGATTGTAGTAATATTCCAGCAAGTGGAGATCGTTCACCACAACAAGTTCAATGTTATTCTGCCCAAGAACCTACACCATATAACGTGCAATAAATTTTATTTTTAATTTATATAAATTAAAAAATCTATAAATATAATATGAATAATAACGAAAATAATTTTGGTGAAATTATTGGAGTAGTATTAGTTTTATTATTACTGTTTTATTTATTCTCATATTTATTTAATACTTCCCGTATGGAAACAAATGCAGCCGTTGAAAAATATACAAATAATTTAGCACAAAGAGGATTATGTTGTGGACAACCTGATTGGTATTTAGGAAAACAAAAAGCTAGAGAAGTTTGCGGTCAACGTTAATCATTCAATATTTTGTAGAAATATATTTATAATATATTTATTATATATATAATAAATATGTATAATAATAATTTTTTTGGAACAATTATAACAATAACTTTGATAGTTTTTTTAATTTATTATATTTTCATTTATTTAACACCAAATGAATATTTCGATAATAAAACAAGAAAATTTTGTAAAAATAGGAACGATTCAATTGCTTATACACCTACGATCTGTTCAACTGGTAAAGGAATAAATAGAAAATATAATTTTTATAGAAATTGTAAATGTGTTAACAATAGAAATGAATGCACTGTCTGTTATAAAAAACCAAAAATTGCATCACTTTTTTAAAGATGTAAATATTCTTCTAATTTTTTCTTTATTTCACTCTTATATTTACATGTATAATATTTCTTTATGTCAATATTTCCAAATTTATTAATACGTACCATTAAATCTATATAATCCAAATCTAGATTTAAATACCGCATAATATCCACAAGATCATTTATCGCATTTTTTTTACTTTTATTAGTAATTAAAATTCTAACTATTTCTGATAAAAGATATACTTCCATATAAGTTATTCCATATTTTTGCAATAAGGTGTTATACACCTTCCGATTTGTATAATATAATGATACTTTATTTAACAATGTTGTGTACTTTCTCTTTTTAAAAATAAATTGTTCTGATCCATATTTCATCATATTTTTATGTATTAAATTTGTTTTTGCTAGAGTTAGTATTGCACTATTATTATTTAATTCCCATAATTGTTTTTCGAATATTAAATTTTGAATAACATCATTTTTAGATAAATTTCTAGCTATATTTTTACAGTATTTTAAAATTTTTGGAATTCCAACTTTATCTGGTATACTATACAAATAATTTTCATGAATCATAAATGGATAAAGAAACTTATCACTATAAAATTTATTAATACATTCATCAATATTTAATTCAGTATCAGTAAATATTTCATTTAATTTATCTATTGATTTTTCACTAGTATTTTTTCTACAAAATGATTCAAGTGCATTATCTATACAATCGGAATTAATTTTCTCTACTTCATTTCTTATCTTATAAAAATAAAATATATCTTTTATAAAATTATTTATCTTTCTAATATCATTATCTAGAACACTCAATATTTTATTTTTTTGGTCATTATCTAATTCAATATTATTTATTAAAGTAATTTTTTCAATATATTTTATAAAATCATTATTTGAAAATTTATTTAATCGAATAACTAACGCAATTTTTTTTAATTCATTCACCTTTTTATCATTGGTTTCATGACAAACACATATAATGGGATGAGTAATTTTTAATATATCATCTTTCTTCCCTCGTTTTTTTACCGATAATAATGAAAAAAAATCAGTTATAATAGTTTTATCATTTGAATTATTTGGTATATCCAAATCATCTAAAATAATTCCAACTTTATCAGGTTTCTGATATAACATATGTAAAATACTTTTACTATTAATAATTTGAACAATACATTCCTTTATTGATTTTGTTCCTCTCATATCTATTGCATTAAATAGTCGAATATCATAATTCATTTTTGTTAAAATAAATTTTGCTAACTCTGATTTTAATGACGAAGGATACCCAATTAACATTATTATTCTCTTTTCTAATTTATTAATATCCATTACCTCTTCAAAATTTTTGAACCATTGATTAATTTCATTTACATCTACTTTATTAATATTATAAAATTCATCCCAATTTGAAAATTGGATATTTTTAAAATTTTTTTGCATTAAAACTATTTTTATTTATAAAGATAGTTTTAAATAATTAAAAAATTTTACGAAGATGAAGTCGGAATATTTACACATTTAGTGTAAGAGTTTTTTCCAGACATAATACCTAACCATGCAGCATCTTCATTGGCAGTTGGTCCACAATTTTGAACAAATTTGCATCTTTCGTTGTTAATTGCACCCGATTTCAAAGTATAATTATTATTAAAATCACTGTTTTCAGCTGTTACAAAAGACATTGTGCTATCTCCTTGATTACTATAACAATCAGAACTTTGTGAATTTGCAACTGGGATATTAAAAGTATTTCGGCACAAATGATTATTAGTATTTGACGGATCTCTTCCTAAATCTTCCCAATAGTCTGGACATCTAATTCCCACATTCCTCATATACTGAGGGGGTGGTAACATTCGTTTTGCCGGATCTTGTGACGTTCTTTCCAGTTTGTTTTTTGCTACAAAATAATATATCATTAAGATAATAAATAGCAAAACGAATAAAAGTAATATTCCTAAAATAAGGCTTTGGATAAGTTCCATTATATTTATAATATAGATTATTTCAATATTATAAAAAAAAATATTTATATTAAAATGTTGTCGTGACTGATCTTAATGTTTTAGTTCCAGAAGTAGATAAATTTTGCGGTAATGGAATTGGATTCGGTAAATTTTGGACATTATCTAAATATCCTAAGTATTGTTGAACTTCTGCTAAAACATTTGATACGCAATAATTCGTTACTAAAGAATTTAATTTATTAATTTGTTCTCTAAATTTACAATTTAAATTTTCTGAATATTGCAAATATATTGATCTCATAACTATTTCAAGTTCTATTGCTGATTGATCGCCAATAATCCATTTTTTGCTAGATTGTAACCATACTTGATACCTTATTAATTTTTGTACTGTGGACATATTATCATTTGAAAAAAATAAAAAACTTAATGTGGAATCTTGTTGAATTCCTTTTAATGCTTCATTTTTAAAAGAATTATTGTTATTATTGTTGTTCGTAAAGGGTGGTAATTTATTGTAGTGTTGTTTTGTTATATCTACTACACGCCCATTTTGAAATTGATTAAAATAATTTTTTCCAGAATCATTTCTTTCTATTGGTCTAAAATTCATATATATATATATATATTTCTAGAAAATTAATTTCCCCCAAATACTTTCTATCTAGTAAATGTATAAGAATTCCCTACATTATTTATAAATCCAGTTCTTGCATTAATATTAGTTTCTTTTAATATTTCAACTTTTTCTACAATCATTACCACAAAGTTATGATCAAATCTTAAATCTAATATCTTTCCTTCAAAATCAACAAACTGTATTGTAACGGTATCTAATTTAATAATTGTATTATTATAGTATTCTATTTCTCCTACTAAAAGAGGATATGGTGTTCCTGATTGCGGTACATTACTTATTCTTATTTTACAAAATAAGTTTGAAATATCTTTTATCGCAAGGATAGGTGGTGATTTTTCATAAGTTGTCACAGTCTCCTTCGCAGTTGTATTATTGAATAATTTAAAAAGATCTTCAGACAAATTAGAATTGGATATATCATTTATTGTTTTAAAATTAACACCATCAATATAATTTAATGTATTATCGTATATTGCTGTTGATCCACCTACATTACTATTATCTGATGAATTTGCTGATGCTTGAATACAAATTCCACCCAATGTTCCACCATATTGTGTCGACATTAATCTTAGAAAAATATAATCCGTATTAAAAAAATAATATTTACCATCTTCACCTCTATATAAATGTAATACTTTGGGTGGTGTATTTGGTGGAGCATATATTAATTCAGTATCTTGATTTGCGTTATTTTCATTAAAAAGAGAAGCATTTTTACGTGTTAAAATTACATAAAATTGTTGTATTGTTTGTGTAAATTTACTAATAGTTATATCAAGATTTGTGTTAATTCCTCTAGCCGTTTCTACAGCAGAGATTGTTGCAGTATTATCCACCAATATTTCATATCCTAATATATTTAATAAAGACTTAGAACTATCATCTACATTACAAAAATAATTCAATAAAATAGAGATATTATTCTTATAATATTTTGTAATAAATTCAGTAACTTGTGTGTAAAACATGAATGGATATTCTCTCCCGATCACAGCTTCCGCTAATAGATCGCATCCACATTCACTTTCAATTATATGACTATGGGATGCTAATATACATTGCTGACGTAAATTATATAAATATAAGCGAATAATACGTTGTTGTGAATCACAGCTACACTCTACATTTTCCAAAAAAGAATAATATGAATAATTTGGTTGTCTATGGACATAACATTTGGGTACAAATTCAATTTTATTAATTTGCACTTTATTTATTCCTCCAATGGAAGGAAATCCAGTGGGAACTATTGGAAGATTATAATTATTACATAATACTTGAAATTCTGCAAATGTTGTTGTTTCCAGATCCAATGTTAGATCAATATAATTTTTTCCACGATATGATTGTAATTTTTTAATTTTGATTTCCTCTAATCGGAGCAAGAAATCGACTTTATTGGTTACTGGATCTATAAACACTTTCATTAATTGAGGTGTATTGGGAAACATGATATCATCGGGATTTACACTTTCGCAAGTTTTATCAGGTAGTTCATTACACTCAACATTTGAATATTCTGGTTTAAACATCATGCTCGAGAAAAATAACTGTTTACTCCATTCATCCTCAATTGCTCTTGCTAATGTTTCAGTATTATAATATCCCGGTGGTATTACAAGTTTGTATGTACAGTTATACACACTATTCGGGTCTTGGTCTGGATAAATTTTAAAACTATATTGAGACATTTTACCTAATCTAAAATAATAATAACTGTCGTATAATTTAGACTCTTGACACTTAGGATTATTTTTATGAAATTCGGTTACGTCAGATTCATCATGATATGGATTGATTAAAATAGTATTACTTGGAGTATACCAAACAATTACATTATTAGTATTATTAATTGGAAACAAGAGATTCGGAAAATTATAATCAATTAATCTCATTAAAATAACATTTTCAAACTGTTTATTTAAATACATTTGATAATTATTTGGTTTTAAATATTTTGAAAAATCCCTCTGTCGACTATCAATATTAATATATGATATTTTATATTGAAAATATGTATCTGATACCATATCTTTAACTGTATCACTTAATATTGGTCTTTGATTAGCTAAGTCACCTTTATTCCATCCTTGCGATTTATATTTTTGTTGCGTTAAATTTGAACTATCAAAAACTTTATCATTTAAATATTCCTGAACATTATTTATTTCTTTTTTTCGTATAGTTTCATATTTCATAAAATTTTCAGCATCTGTTTGAATAGTTTTTTCATTTAATATTTCTTCTGGTATAAATCGATTAGTATAAAGAAGATCTTTAGGATTACTCATATTGGGATTCATAATAATATATTTGTAATATATTTTTTAAATTTATTATAAATATATTATGATGAATCAGAAAAGTTATTTAGAAAAACTAAAAAATCAAATTAATAAAAATTGTTGTTTAAATATTACAGATACTTTTTTTACAATATTATTTGATATGTTTTTGAAAATAATCGTTACGTATCTAGATACTGCAAAAAAACTTGCTAAACATAGTGACCGAAATACAATTTTATTAAAGGACATTCATTTGGCCCAAGATTTTATAGATAATGAAATTATAATTATTTCTACTGAAATCAATTGTGATAAATATTCACAATTAAAAAATAATTATCCGAAGGATGATACGAACAATTTTGAATATGTAGGAGGTAAAAAATTAACAAAAGAATTGGAAAAATACTTTACATCCAAAGAATTTAAAGCACTTTGTACTAATTATCTACCAAAAAATATTAATATAGATACACGCGCATCAAATAATATGTTAGAAACTATTACTGAATTTCTCGATGGGTTTATGAATCAATGCAAAAAACATTGTGATACAAAAAAAAGTGATACATTATCACACGATGATGCATATTATTTAATTGCTAAATCATAATTTAGATTTTTTTGACATTCTTTTTTGTCTGTGATCCTTTTCTAACAGGTATTTTTCTTTTCTTTCTCCCAGTACATTCTTCACTTTTGTCTTGTTCTTTGTCATAACTTTCTAAACTTTTTACATAAATATCATATATTTTATCCAAATCCATTGTCCAAAATTCATTAATTGTTCTATTTTTTAATACGTCGAGTTCCATAGTTTTGTCATCTAACTGTTTTTTCAATTCCTCTATTTTTCTTTTGGTAATACTTTTAATAGGCATATATGTAAGATAATCATATGATGGATTCTCATTTTCAGCTTTTGGATCATATTCTAATTTTCCTTTAGTAAATTTTGGTAACTGTGCATTCTCCAAAATTTCGATAACTTCGTCATCTTCTTTATTTTTTAAAATGATATCATCATCTATAATTCCTTGAATAAATACAACTCTGGCATTGATTACATCAAGTTCTCGTTGTGTTTTATTAATAAGATATTCCTTCCTTTTTATATAGAACTCTTTTCTTACATCATAAAACTCTTCTAATATTTCATTGGGACTACTATATTTTCTTATTTGTCCATCCTTGTTGAATAAATGCATATTAGTGATACATGTTCTTTTACTATCAGTCAATTTCATAAATTTTTCAAAATTCCCAGAATTAAATAATTTTGTTAATTGAGATTTATCAAACTGTAATATAAATCTAACAGATGATTCAGTATATTGACTTTGGTAATCTAGCAAAATATGATTTTTATTCTTTTTCCTTTCACCTTTTTCGATGATCAGACTATCTAAAAATTCTTTATAATCATCGGTCCATCTCCCAACAGGTAGTTCATAGATTTCTATTTCTGAATCATTTAATAATCTATACATTCCTTTTGATATATATTTTTCGTTTTCTTTTATTATTTTTCCCCTGAATCCCCTATACCAAGGTATTAATTCAATTAATTCATCACCTCGCATTTTTCTTTTTAAATTTTCGATAATATCTAACGGATTATAACATGGTATCTTTGAACTAAATCCAGTTCCAATACCATCCGTACCATTAACTAGGATCATGGGTATTACGGGAACATACCACTCTGGCTCAATAGTATCTCCATCATCTTCCAAATAATTCAATATAGTATTATCAGAAGAATTAAATATACATGGTAATATATCCTCCATTTTTGTAAATATGTATCTTGGTGATGCATGATCCTTGCCTCCAAGTAATCGCGTTCCAAATTGTCCTTCTGGTGTTAATAGATGTATATTATTTGACCCCACGAAATTATGAGCTAAACTTATAATTGTTCCATTCAAACTATTTTCACCATGATGATACGAACTTTTTTCAGCAACATATGCTGATAGTTGTCCTACCTTAATACCTCTGCGTAAATTTCTTAGTAACACTGAATAAATTACTTTTCTTTGTGATGGTTTTAAACCGTCAACTAATGATGGCACACTTCTTTCACAATCATATTTAGAAAAATGTATTAATTCTTTATTAATAAAATCTTCCACGGGAATTATCTTTTGCTTTTGTTCAATAATATTATCTTTATCATAATTTTCAAGCCATGCTTTTCGATCATCACTTTTGGATTTACTGAATGCTAAATTTACTGTAGTATTTACTATATTATCCTCATTCCAAATATATTGAATTTCATTGATATCTAAATCTTTAAAGTATTCTTTGGCCTCTCCACTAGTACTTGTACCTAGACCCTTATAATATTTAATTTCATATCCATCAGTATTATTTTCCGTTTTCCATGTTTCATATTCCGACATTGTATAGAAAATTTTAATATCTGATTTCTTTCTTGCCTTGACAATGGGAGTTATCATTGATTTAATGAATCCGTCATATTTCAAAAGTGATGGCCAAAAATTATGGAACATATTAATTAGTAATCCTTTGATATGCGAACCATCAACATCCGCATCTGTCAAAATCATTATTGAGCCATATCGTAAGTCTAATAGATCATCATATATTTTTCCTTGTTGTAATCCGATAATTTTTTTAATATTATTAATTTCATCATTATTTGCTATCTGATTGTCACTTGCGTCCCGTACATTAAGTGGTTTACCTTTAAGCGGAAAAACACCATATTTATCTCGACCTATAACTGATAATCCCGAAATTGCGAATGTCTTCGCAGAATCACCTTCAGTTAATATTAATGTACATTGGGTGGATTTAAGTCCACCAGCCCAATTGGCATCATCTAATTTTGGAATACCCTTTAACATTTGTCGTTTTTTACCATCAGACTTTTTTAATGAGAAATTATCTTTATACTCACTTAATGCAATTGCTTTTTCTACAATACCAATTTTTGATAATTTTTCAATAAATTTATCATTAATTGTAAATTTACTTCCAAACTTAGGAGGAGGAGTCGTTAGATAATCTTTGGTCTGACTTTCAAATGATGGATCTTCAATAATTGATCTAACAAAAATCCAAAGATTATCCTTTATCAAACTCGGTTTGAGATTAATCTTCTTCTTTGTATTTTTCTTTTCCACATGTTTCGCTAATTTCGTTGAAATTATTTGGGATAGATGCTCTACATGTTTACCACCCTTATATGTATAAATTCCATTGACAAAAGATACATGTTCAAATTTATCATCAGGACTTAAACATGCAACAATTTCCCATCGATCAGATAATTCGTCATATACTCTTTTGGTTGCACTCTTTTCGCCAATATATAAATTAACGTATTTTTCAAAAGCCTTATATTCTAATTTCTGTTTATTAAGATATACGGTAACATTCTTATCGGTACAAGCTGTCATATCATATACCCTCTTATACAATAATGATAGTATATCGTTATCAATAGTTTTCATATTAAAACGATCTAGGTCTGGTTCAAAAGTAATTTTAGTAAATGCCTTTTTTGTATATTTTTCTTCAATAATTGGTTTATGCTTTATGGACATATTGTTTTCAAATACTTGTTTAAAATATCTATTACGACTAGTATCAACTGTTTCAATGGTAAATTTTTTACTATAAATATTAGTTAACTTTGCTCCATAGCCATTTTTACCTCCTGTTGTTTTATTTTTTTTATCATAATTTGCAGAAGTTAAAAGCTCTCCAAAAATGAGAGATGGTACATAAATATTGTGTTCAGGATGAATTTCGATATCGATTCCTTCTCCATCATTATATACTGATATTTCATTGGTCTCTGGATTAATATCTACATGAATTTCCTTAACTGGTTTTGCATGTTTATCTTCTTTAACACGTGCATGTTGATCATATGCATTCACAATAATTTCATCAAAAATTTTATAAAATCCAGGAACAATATTTATTTTTTTTCTAATCATTGTTTTCGTCTCAATGTCATAAACCCATAAATCAATTTCTGACATTTCCACAGAACCAATATATGTATCGGGTAATGCAAGGATGTGCTCAATTTGTGTCATTTTTTTATAAGTTTCACTTACGTTATTTGTACCAATACGAGGTTTTTTAGAACTCATAATTATTATAAATATCTAAAGGATAATATCTTTAAAATTATTATTTTCAATTTTTATTACGATTGTAATAAAAATTTATCATATTATATAACAGTAATTTATAGTAAATTTATTTTTTCATCAATAATTATCTCATGCATTTCAGATAGATTGTTGGTATCAGCGATTTCAAAATCTAATATAGTATAATTTCCCACTTTAATAACACCATTATTTGTAACAAAATTAACATATATATTACTACCACTGTATTCTTTTTCTAAATTTAGTTTATTTATACACTCCCATTTGTTATTTATTTTGATAAATCCATTTTCTAGTAGATAACTATTTTCTCCAGGAATTTTATAAATGATTCTTTCATTAGATATAAAAAATACTTTTCCTACTATTTTATTCCCATTGATTATATCACCAATATTAATATCTTTTGCTTTTTTGTTTCCAATCTGACTATCGAGTGTAAATCCACTATAAAAACTATTAAAATCTTCCCCTAAATTTAATTCTATATCTTTATCCATTGACACTTGTTTTATTAATGAAGTATACAATTCTATATTTTTTACAACACTAAAATCAGTAAATTTAATATTTTGAATTGTAATTTCACCTGAATTTGTTAATAAACAGTATATCCTGTTACATTTATAATCAATCTCTTTGCCAAAGATAGAATCGGCTACTTTTATATATTTATTATTTTCAAATACATAATGATTACCGGATACATTAATACCCTTATAATCAAACATTTGTGTATTACCTGTATTAAATTCAAGGATTCCTGTAACATATGTATCGTTTGCTAATTTATCATTTATTGAAATTTCTCTTATTGGAATATGTCTACCATCTTTTAATGTAATTAATGTTTCACCTCCAAAACAGAAAAATCTTATAAAACCTCCTATTGGTCCATTCCACAAAGATGCTAATGTCCAAAATGCATATTTTGCTAGATTAAAAATATTTTTAAATGTTATCATAAGTCGAACAAGAACTTTTATTATTAACTTAAAAATGTATGCAATACGTTCATATGCCTTATATACTTTCTCTTGGATATCGTGTACTTGATTTACAATACTATTTCTTATATTACTAAATGTTTTTCTAATATTTTGTATATCAGTATTAAACGATGTTAATATTCCTGTTATCTTTCCGATTGACTGATTTTGTGGATCAGTACCTTTACTAATTGCTCCATTCATCATATTACCAATACAAAATTCAAAATTTTTCCCTGTACTAACACTTTTGTTGATTATCCCAGCAAATGGCATAACTGCAGGCGAACATCTATATTTAGGCCAATTTTTCCGAATTTTTTTCATATTAGTCATGACATAAACAATAGGTAAAGCAAAAATAAAAATTACTACCAATATAATAACAAATACTAAAAATGCTTTTCCCGATGATTTAGCCTTTCCAGTTAATTTTGCTAATTTTTGTGCTGGAGATAAAGGAGGTAATGATTTCAGTATTTGTGGAGGAACTTTTGGTGGTTGTGGTGCTCCGGTAAACATTATTAATTACTAATATTTCTATATATTTTTATTCAATGGATTTATCTCTTAAACCAGAATTATTTTAACATAAAAAAATACATTAAACTATCTTAATGATTTACAGAATAATGTAACTTTATCTGGATAGTCACTTACAATACCATTAAATACAATGTTATTATGTGCATTTTTCATTTCCGTAAAACTGTTCAAGGTATATAGAAAAAGATATTTATTATTTTTTTGTATTAATTTGGGAATATCTTGTAAATTATTCGATGTATGATTGATAACATAAAAGTGATACTTTTTATTATTCACATCTTTACTTTTTATTTCTTCATGTTCATCATATATCAATCCATATAAAAAATTTTTATCAAAATATTTTTCACTCAAGTATTTCATTAATATTTTATTTAAAGATCCTATAAAAATCTGTTTATTTCCATCTTCAAAATCTTCCAATGCAATCATTAAATCATCTCCATATTTTTTAATATATTCAATGTTATTTTTTTCGATTGATCCTATTTTTAAATCGAGATATGCATGAGATTTTTCCGTAATGTGCATAATGCCAAATAACATTTGATCTAATCCAGCATTTGAAATTTTTTGATAATCCTCATCCTCTATGCGAGATTCATATACACTAATTGTTTCAGGGTTCAAAAATTTAACTTTTTCATCATGACACATAAAAAAAATGCCATCGTTTGATCTTCGAACATCAATCTCAATAATATTACACTTCAATTCTTTTGCAATTTTTATTGATCTAATACAATTTTCTCTATAATGACCTTTTGCCCCTCTATGACCAATATTTAAATACATCTAAATTACACTGACTTTATTTTTTTATATTTTTTATATAAAAAATATAAACGTTTAATTTTTTATAAATCTACTACTTATCTGTTGTTGATGTCGTTCAACCATTTGATCATATGCCATCATATTTTGTATACGTTTCTCCTCTTGTTCTTTATCATATCTTTCAATTTCATCTAATTTACGACTATCCTCATCCGATAAGTTGTAAGAAATTTTTGATCTTTCATTTTTAAGATCATTAACGTTTTTATAATCTTGGCGCTTAGTACTATCATCATACTCTAAAATATTATTAGTATGATATGCTGATTTATAATCAGTGAATCCCATATTCTCATGAGTTGCACTAGAAAAATCATTAATATTATCAAGACCTAATTCCTCAAATTGTAATCCAGTACTTAACATTGGCGCAGGCTGATCTATCTTCAATACTTGTTTTCCTGGTCTTCGTTCCGATCGTTTTTCTTTTTGTTTATTAAACACTGAATTAAATACATCTAACGAAAATTTTTTATCAAATACAACATCATCAGAATCGTTTTCTTCATCCCACCCATCTCCATAACCTTTGTCATACACAGATCCAATCTTATTATCATCAAAAATTTTATTAAATTTATTTACATCAAAACTTTTATCATTCACATTTATTGTTTCTTTCTGATTCTGTATAATCTGCGGTGGTTGATCATTTTCAAAATAATCTTGCGCATCATTTCTGAGCTCTGAATGAGATTTAATTCCTCGCGTTTCTTTTATTTTATTTAATAAATATAAATATGCTTTTGTTATAAGCTGAAACTTTTTCACATCACCACCTTTATCAGGATGATATTTCATGGAAAGTTTTCTATATGCTTTTTTTATACTTGCTTCATCGGCATCATAATCTAATTTTAATATTTTAAATGGATTATATATCCTCTCAAAATTATCTAACTCATTTTTAAATTTATTATATTTGTCATTTTGATTTTTATAAAAATTATTTTTTTGTTGTTCTATTTGTGCAAGAAAATGTTGTTCATCACTTTTATGCGAAGATTTAAAT
>Ga0233412_10000859_pt1 | contig 16851 bp, 30 predicted proteins | sample Na_anoxic_4_MG_FD_180667 | JGI IMG/M metagenome (GOLD analysis project Ga0233412, IMG submission 180667) | Seawater microbial communities from Saanich Inlet, British Columbia, Canada - Na_anoxic_4_MG | ecosystem: Environmental > Aquatic > Marine > Inlet | place: Canada: British Columbia...
AGATGCAGCCAGAAAAGATATGAGAGAGATATGATTCTGACAGGATTCACAAAAGAAAATAATTATAAAACTTGGATGACATGGAAATGTAAGTCATGTCAAATAATAATTTAGATCATATTGGACATAAAGAAAAAGACAGCTGTCGGACAGCTGTCCAAAGGAGATGAGATGAGATGATGGGAGAAATTATCAGCATTGCAGCAGCAATCCTGAGTATATATCAATTTGCCACAAAAGGCAACAATTTGACAATGAGGCTTGGATCTCAGCCTAAATTTGAGACATGGAATGGATTAAAGGTGTTTTAAATGAGTAAGAGCAAGAAAATTGATAAGAGAGAAATTTATGGCATAGCAATGGTTTTGACAGGCATTTTTTTAATGTTTCACAAAATCACAAGATCAATTGCCCCATTTTTATTGGGCTTTGGTTTAGCACAGATCGCAATGGGGGCAGCAAATGTCAAAACTAATAAATAAGATCCCTGCAAAGTATATGGTCATTTGTGATGTTGAGATCATGTTTTGTGGCACAAAAGGAGAATGTAAGCAATATTATGATGGCTTGCCCAATCCATGCTCAATGATCTTGATCAAGATTGAAAACAAATGGGAGCTGAAAAGAAAATGGCAAGGATAAAAAGATCAAGAAACAATGACAAATTCTTTGATGTTATTCCACCAAAGACAAAATCAAGAGACAAAATTGCTCTTGAGAAATCAATGGCTTTGGGTAAACTTGTTTCTCAAAGAACAAAGATCAGAGAGGAAAGCAGAGAGATCAGGACAAAACTCTATAATCTGAGCCAAGAGATCCACTATATTGAGGATGAGCTTGCTGAATTATTCATGGAGGGAAAATGAGAAATAAAAACACTATCTTTAGATATGACTTAAAAAGTTTAATATGGGGGGCAATAATGGGAGCATCATCAGCTTTAATTGCTGTTGGTTTAAATCAGACTTTTTTATTACCAATAGTTGCAAATCAAATTAGACAAGGAAAAACAAATACTTTTCTTTCTCAATTTGTTTTATTGCCTAACATGATTTTAATCACAGGAATTTTACTTGCTGCTGTCTTTTTTGGTTATTTATCATATTTAAAATGGAGCAGATCAAAATGAGAAAGCTGCCAAAGATTCTGTCAGAAGAAGAAGTCTTAAAATTATTTTCAATGACTTATAATCCAAAACATAAGATGCAATTACAATTGCTTTATTATTGTGGATTAAGGATCTCAGAGATGTTGAGCTTGAAAAAAAGAGACATAGATCTAAAAGATGAAGTGATCAAGGTTGTGCAAGGCAAAGGGGGCAAGGATAGGATCATACCTATTCCCAAGCCTTTGCTGCATGATCTTAGGATCTATTTATTGCAGCCATTTATGGATCAAGAGCAAGATCTATTCAAAACAGGATCAAGAGCAACACAAGGCATGTTGGAAAGATTATCAGAGAAGTTTGGCAAGAAAGTCCATCCTCATATGTTAAGACATTCTTATGCCACACACATTCTTGAGAAAACAAATAATCTTGAATTGGTGAGAGATCTTCTTGGACACAGTGACATCAGGATCACACAGATATATACTCACATGACAACAAAAGCCAAGAAAGCAGGCATCAAGGAGGTTTGGAAATGACAAAAGCAGAAGATCTTGAAAAAAGATTAAAAAAAATTGAGCAAAACATTGAAAAGATTGAAGAATATATTAATGACAATCTTGCAAGAAACGAAAAATTATACTTGATCTAAAATGGTGATGTCACATAAAAAACCATTTAGCTCAAAAAGAGACTATGAGCAATTTGCCACAAAAAAACAAAAATCTCTTAATGCAAGTTGGAAAAACAAATCCAATCAATTTCAAAAAAACCTTAATAAAATATATAAAAACAACAAAAAAAGATTAAGTGAAATTGAAGTCAGACTCCATGTTGATGCTTATGAGTTTCCAAAACAAAAAAAAGAAGATCTCAAAGAGCTCAAAGAATTAAAGACATATTTCACAGAGCAATTACAACAGAGGAGATTGATATGATCTGCAAGAATAGATATTGTGACAGATATGTCTCAACAGGCAGAGGAGTTGAGAAAGAATCTTATTGCAAAGCATGCCAAAGGATCAACACTGATTCATATAGGAGAGGATATGGAGTTGCAAGATTCAAATATCTTGAGATCATAAAGAGACTTAAAAACAAGATATTATGCCCTGTTTGTAAACATGAGATGATCTTTGAGGATGAGTCTTTTGATCATGCATTTGGCACAGAAATAAGAAAATATTATTATTGTGAGAGATGTGATTATCAAACAAGATGGCTTTAAATTTCTTTAAATTCTTTTTTTATTTCTTCCCAATCTTTTTCTTTTATAACATCAATTTCTGTTTGATCTGTCAGCATGTTGTTGAGTTCTTTCTTTTGATCAGCAGTGATCTTTGCCACCTTTTGAATAGTTTTATTTTGCATGATCTTTGAGATCATAGTTTTGTAAACAGTCACATTCTTAATGATTTTATGATATTGTCTAGGCTGTGCATCCACAATCCAAAGGATCTGATTATCAAGATCATTTGTCAGGATCTTATGGATCTTTCCTTTTCTTCCAATCAAGAAAGGTCTCAATTTATATTCAGTTGATTTTGCATAACCACTTGGAGTCTTAATTAAGATCTTAATCATTACCATTATTCATCACCATCATGAGTCCATTGAATTGGATTGACAAAGCAATATATAAAAGTAACACAACAATTATTTTTAATTTTGCATCAGAAATAATGTCACTTTTAAAAATAAGCAGCATTGATCCAATCATCCATAATAAATAAGAGACAAGATTAATTAAATCTTTTTTTTTCATTTATAATCCCCCCAATAATCAAGAGTTATATTTGCAGGATCAGGATCATGTCCAATAGGATCATATTGGACACATACAGAATCCCATTGATCCATCCAATGATCATTTATTTTCTCTTGATATGATCCAACAGTTGCCAAAGTATAGATGCATGCTGTCAATGTTAAACAACATAATACTATAATAAAATAGTCTTTCTTGATCCAATCCATGATCCCATTAAACAAATTAGGTTTATTTGTGTCTTTTTGGTTGTTTTTGATTTTTTCCATTTTTTCATTTAAGTTATAATATATATTTATAGCATTGGAGTGAGGGTGATTCCCTTAGAAATTCCCTCCAAACTCACGATTTTGTTTTAATTTATAAAAATAAGTGCTTTCGGGCATATCAAGAATGTTCATTCTTTGCCTATGTGACAATGATTCTGCTGCCATCACTTTCTTATATATCAAAGCATGTGCCACTTTTTGGATCTCAGCATCATCAGAGGCTTTCTCCTTATTGATCATACCTTTATATTTTAATTTCTTATATTCTTCTTTATCTAATGGATAATGATTTGTGAATCTTCCAATAAAATTAGGCTTTGCCATTCCATATTGATATAACTTTTTGCCTTTGACATAAAGTTGTTTCTTTCGATCTATATTATAAAAAGCAAAATACCCTCTCTCAAATGAATTGTTAGAATAAACATGAATTAATGCTCTTGATCTCCATAATGCAACATATTTGTCAAGATCAAAGAATGTTGGCAACACAATAAAAACAAACAAGTTCTTTTGTCTTATTTCTGTTAGCATTGAGACTAAAGATCTATTGATCATACTCATTGCAGCTCTTGAATTCAATCCAGAATGTGCCTCATCATACACAATGGCTTGATACTTTTCAGCAGCCATGACAGCTTTTTTAAATTCAAATGGGCTGAATGCATATTGCTTGCTTAGATCCATTTCAGGATCACAATAAAAAGCATCCTGCATACATTTGACAGATTTGCCCACACCCTCCATCCCATCATAAACAAACAAGAAATCCCAATCATTTTTGATCTCTTTCTTTGCTGTGTCAAAAGCCTTTTGCAAGTAGCCATCCATGTAAAATTCATGTTTAGTTCCCTGAAAAACTTTAACCATTTTATTTCAAAGCATCATATGCAGAGTCAGCAATTTTCATTAATAATCCTGACTTTTTTGCAACAGATCTGAGATTTAATTCCATGTTATGCAATTTCATATATACATCATGAGGAATCTCCATTCTGCCTGTTGTTGAGACTTTTTTATATATTTTAGTGATGGCAGGATTGATCTCTTTAATTAATTTATTAAACTCTTTTATCTCATCTTCATTCATCCATGTTGAGAGCTCTCTCATTGTTGCCAATAAACTATGATACCATGAATAAACATCAAGACTGATTGATGCTTGATCACAAGAAGATAATAAAACATTTATACGATTCAAATAAGAAACAGCCATATTAAACTCTGCTTTCTCTCTGCCCTCAGTCTCAAAACTCATGCATCATATGATACAATTAAACTATATAAAACTTTTCATATGAAAAAAGAAACAATTAAATATCAGTAGTGCGTTAATATTGCACATGGCTCAATCTGTCTCAATTGCTGTGATCAAATCAAAGGAGGGAGTCACAACAGGCAAGACTGTTTCTGAGGCAAAAGAAAAATTAAAGAAAAAAAGAAGAAGATCAAGCTCATCAAACACAGTCACAACAACAACAGGCACAAAAAAGATTGAGATCTTTCAGCCTGAGAGAGATGATGAGGGATTGACAAAAGTTGATCAAGAGATTGTCAAAAGGAAAAAAAAACAAACTATTTCTCAAGTAACATATAATGATGGCACAACACAACAAACATTTAAAGGCAAAGTTGTCGGATCAAGTTTCTTAGGAGTTAGATCTATTTCAAAAGAAGAACAAACACAAAAGAAAATTGCATCTCAGCCAACATATTTTTTAACATCAGGAAACAAAAAAGTCCAAGTTTCAAAAGGATTATATGACAAAGTTGTTTCTGATAATAAAAGAAAAGATGAGATCCCTGAATTAACTTTGACAGGATCAGGATCTCTTTATACAGGCACAGGATTATCAGTGCAAGATGCAAGAGTCAGATCTGACAAAGAGAATGCATTTGATTATCTTGCCCCTGCTGAGAAATTTCTCGCCAAAAGTTTTGGATCAAAAGAGAGAGTTTATGATACTATTATCACAACAAAGCAAAATTTGGCACATTCAGCAGATGCATCAAAACAAACAGCTCAGAAATTTTGGAGCTTTGATGGAAAAGGCACACAATTGGGCTCAGGAGAATGGGCAAAATCTTTGCCACACAGAGCAAAACAATTGGGCTCAGAATTTGGATCAGGAGCTTTTGGATTAATAAGTGCTCCAATTGAAACATCATTGATTGTTTTAGGAGCAAAGACATTGCCTGTTGCAGGAGCAGCATCTCCATATGCAGGAGGAGGCACAGCAGCAGGAGTTGGCTATGGATTAACATATGCACATGCAAGATCTCCCAATGACTTTGCAGCAGGATTTGCAAAGACAGCAGGAGAGGCATCAGTCATGATTGGAGCATCAAAAACACTTGATCTTGTTGGAGGCAAGAACATCCCAAGATGGGGATATGAAGATGTTAAATATACAACAAAGGCAACACCAACAACAAAAGCTCAAGAGTTCTCAGCATATAAAGGAGTCAAATTTGGAAAACAGCCAATAGTTGGCAAGACATATGCATCTCCAAGATCCACAGGAAAACTTGCAATAGGATCTCCAAAATTTACAATGGGCACAAGAACAGTCAAAACACTTGATCTTGTTGGTTATGCTCCAGAAACAAGAACACAAGCAAGATATGCTCAAAAGATTGCAGATAAAATTTATACTCCAACAGAATCAGCAAAATCAAGATTAGCAACAGATCTTATCTCAAGAACAGAAATAACAAGGGGAGGATCTGTCAGGAATTTTCCAAAAGAAACAAGAACATTAAGTGAGAAAGGCACAAATATTGTCAAACAATTTGCAAGAAAAGAGAAAGCTCTTGCTTATGGATCTTACACAGCAGATCCTCAATTGCCAAAAGGATCTTTGGCAAAAGGGAGAGGCATGCCAACAAATAAACCATCAGTTGGAGACATTGATATACAGTTGAATGTTGGAGATGCAGCAGCCACAAAAAAAGCCCAAGCTCTTGCCACAAAATTAAGAGCAGCAGGAGAAATGGTCAGGATCTCAAAACAAAGCCCAATGCTTATTGAGGCAAAGACATCAGGAGGATGGGCTCATGCAGTTGATGTTCATTCAATAGATCAGCCAATCGGAGGAGCAACAGCAAATCTTGAGGGAGCATGGGGATTTAAATTTGACAAAGCAGGCACAGTCAGGATTGAGGGAGTCAAATCCATGACAGCAGCAGAATTTAGAACAAGAAAAGCTGCAAGTATTTTGACATTTAGAGAGACAGGCTTTGCTCCAGAGGCACACAGAGGCAAGGACATTGCTGATTTTTTAACATCACAAGAATATTTCTCAAAGATAAGAGCCCCATCAACATTGGGCAAAGTTAGTGAATTAAAAGCAATTTATGCAGATGCATTGCCAAAAGGATCAAGTCATGCTGCATCAGTGCCAATATATTCTCCAAGTGCATCATCAGGATCATTTGGATCAGGATCTCTTGGATTATCAACAATTGCAGGATCAATGGCATCCAGATCATCAAGCAGGAGCTCAAGAAGTGCCCAAAGGTCAATTATTCCATCATCAATGATTGCAAGTCCATCCAGATCAAAATCTCCAAGCATGAGATCAATCTCAGCCTCAGCATATGCAAGTCCATCAAGATCTGCAAGTGTTAGTGCAAGTCCATTAAGATCAATCTCAGCCTCAGCATCCAGATCATTAAGTCCATCCAGATCATTAAGTCCATCCAGATCACCAAGTCCAAGTCCAAGCCCATCACCATCACCAAGTCCAAGCCCATCACCATCACCAAGTCCAAGCCCATCACCATCACCAAGTCCAAGCTTATCAAGCCCACCACCAAGTCCACCCCCACCAATTCCATTATTTGGTTTGAAAGGGTTTAAGTTTAGAGGATCAGGCAAAAAAATGAGGGGCAAACAAATTTCTTTCAAGACAAAATATGTGCCAAGTTTAAAAGCAGATCTATTTGGATTAAAAGGCAAGAGATCTAAAACAGCAGAGATCTCAGGATTAGGCACAAGATTTATAACAAAAAAAGGAGGGATTTAAATGTCATATTGTCGAGGATCATTCAGCAAAGAGCATGCATATGTGCCTGATGGAGTTGAATATATTAAGTGTGTTCATTGTGGAAAACTAAAAAGAGTTAGAAAAAGAGAATTATCAAGATCAGGAGGAATTTAAGATGGGAAAACTAAAAAAATATATTGAAAAGAAAAAGAAAGACTTTAATAAATTCCAAGAGAAAAGGAGAGCAAAGTTTATTGAGAAAGAAGAAAGAGAAATCAAAAAACTAAAACTCAAAAGAGAAAAAGAGGAGGAGCTTGCCAAGATCAGAGAAACAAAAGTCTCAGAGCAAAATAAATATGATAAGGCAAGAAATAGAGGCTATCGAAAACCAAAGCCAAGCTCAGGAGCAGGATCATCAATGTTTGATGTTGGAGGCTTTGGAGGCATAGGAGGATCATCAAAATCATCAAAATCATCAAAATCAATGTTTGACATGGGCATTGGAGGATCATCAAGCTCATCAATGTTTGACATGGGCATTGGATCAGCCCCAAAAAAGAGAAAGAAAAAGAGAAAGAAAAAGAGAAAGAGCACAGGAAAAACAATCACTGTGAAGATCAGATAAAATGGGAGAAGAACAACAACAAGTAAGATCAGCAGCATTTATGAGCCCAATGCAACAGTTTGGATCAAGTATATTGCAATTAACAAATCCAGATCAAGAGCTGCTTAAAATGGAGCTGACATTTAGAGCACAGATTTTAAATGAAGATGGCAAAGCAAAACAAATCGGTCAGCCTTTGCTTAATGATGAGGGAATTTCATCAGTGATTGGACAAGTGCAATCAGTTGTGAATCAAGTCACGATCATGAGCAATTTTCAAGAAAAAGATATACCAATGCTTATTGATTTTTTGGGAGATACACTTTCAAAAGATCTTATGATGAATAGGAAAGCATATGAAATCGAAACAGCAGCAGCCAGAGACAAAATATATTTTGTTTCTCTAAGCACAGCATATGTCACTCTTAAAAGAGCATTGAATAATGGAGAGAGAGGCTTTTGGAAAGGATCTCAGCAAGATATAAGACAAACCATTGAGACAGGCAGCCAATCAAAGGGATTGTTTGGGATGTTAGGATGGGGCAAGAGATCATCAACATAAATCAAGATCATGTCCAATAAGATCATATTGGACACAAATATAAAACATAGGAGAGGATTTAAGCATGGAAATTGGAGAAATTGCATCAGGCACAGGATTGGTTGCCTTAATACTCATAGCAGTTGTGTTTGTTGGAGCATTTTTTGCTTTGATCACATGGCTATATTTAAAATGGAAACAATACCAACAATTTGACATTGAAATTTGGCAAGAGGATGGATTAGGGCAATTAAATGTCAAATATGATAAAGGGGGAATCTTTGTTGATTCCAAGACAAAAAACAAAAGATTGTTTATCAAAAAGCACAGCATAGGATTAGATCCTGACAATGTGCCTTATATGATAGGAGCAAAAGGAAAGAAAAAAGTTTTATTGATGCAAGTTGGTTTAAAGAATTTCAGATATATAAAGCCAACAATAACAGCAGGACAGATGGCTTTTGTTGTTGGAGAGGAGGATGTCAATTGGGCAATAAACTCTTATGAGAGACAAAAGAAAGTGTTTGGTCAAACATGGTTGGCACAATATTTGCCATTCATGATCATTGCATTTGTCTCAATCATAATATTAATATTGTTCATGAATTTGTTTAAAGTTGCTCCAGATCTGAGGGATGCAGCAGTTGCTTTAAGGGAGGCAGCAGTTGCCATGTCTCAAGCAAGATCAGGCACAATTGTTGTGTAAAGAGGGAATGAGTCAAATGAGGTTAAAACAAACACTATGGATTTTTATTTTATTAGTTTTGACTTTCTCAGCAGTTGCAGCTCCACCATTTTTGACAGAATCTCAAGCATCAGGAGAATCAGGATTGATTATTAAATACCCTCAACAGCCATTCTATTTGACAGGATCATCAATGGATATGCATTTTCATGTGTTCAATAGCACAGGTCATCCAATAGATGACAGCATCACAAGTTGTTTTATTCATGTTTATAATTCAACAGAAAATCATCTTTTAAAAAAAGCTGCCACTTATGATGATTATGACTTTGAGGTTGAGTTAGGATCAAACATCACAAGTGTTGTCGGTTATTATTCTTATATATTTCAATGTGTTAATGATGATTTTGGAGGATTTGTTGGAGAGGCTTTTGAGATCACTGACACACAAAACAAAGAACAACAAATCTCAGGATCTGTTTTAGCAGTGTTGATCTTATCACCAATGATCTTTGGAATCTTTCTATTAATTGCAGCTCTTGCATTAAATCCAGAGGAGCATCCTGCATTGAGAATCTTTATGATCTTATTATCATTTATGACATATATCATTAGTGCATGGTTTGGAGTAATTTCTATTATTAGATTTTATAATTTTCCAGAGATGCAGGCAGGGTTGGCATCATCAATTTGGATCATTGGCATCATGATTTCTGTAATTATAATATACTTCTTGATCTATGCTTTTTATAAAGCAACACATGCAGCAGCTCAAAGAAAAAAAGAGGAGATGTTGCAATGACAAGAAAAAAAGGCAGGATGATTTATGTTCCACCTAATTTGATTGATGTTGCTGAGGAGATCAAGATCACAAGAGGATATAAAAAAAGATCAAGAGCTTTCTCAGATCTTGCACAGCATGCAAGAGTCGGCATGGAGGCTGAGAAGATATATAAACTTAATTTTACAAGTATATTTGGAAAGAAAATCAGGAGGAGAAAATAAATGGCATCAAGTGAAGATGTTTTATTGATCGGGGCATTGATCTTTGTTTTTGGAATAGGATTTTTTATGGTGTTCTTTGCCATGACACAAGTGACATCTCAAATGGTTTTGATTCCAGAGATTGCATCCTCACAGGCAACAGTTGATGTTTTGAATGCTCAAAGTAATGTTATAAACAAAATGGATTATGTGATCTTTGGGCTGTTTATTGGCTTAGTTTTAGGCTTAATTATTTCAGGATGGTTTGTTGGAGGACATCCAATCTTTATGGCAATTTATTTTATTGTGATTGTGATCTCAGTTGCATCATCAACAGTGCTGTCAAATGTTTGGGAAACAACAACACAAGCCTCAATATTTGGAGCAACAGTTGCAAACTTTCCAATCACAAATAATTTATTAACAAATCTTCCAATTTATTTATCAGCAATCGGCTTTTTGGGCATGGTTGTCATGTTTGGAAAACCATTTATGATGGGCAATGAGCAAGGAGGAGGCACATATTAGGATGAAATTAAAACTCATGCTCCCAATAGTAATGATGATCTTATTTGTTGTCTCAGCCTCAGCCATTGTTGATCTATCAACAGGGCTTTATACATATTATGACTTTGAATCAAACAGCTTGGCATCCACAACAGGAAATGTTATGACATTTACAAATGATGGGGCAGCATTTGCATCAGGATTCATTGGTGATGGAGTTGATTTTGAAGATTCAGAAACAGATCGTATTTACACAGGAGATCCTTTTTATAATGAGTCCTTATCAACATTCACCACAAACATGTGGATCAATGCAGAAACAACATCAGGAGATGTTTATCTTTATCATATTGCAGCAGCAAATGGATATTATGCAATTAAAATTGTTTCTAATCAATTAGTCTTTAGATTCAGAGAGGATGGTGTGGGATGGGTTGATGGATCATATGCATTTAGTGACACATCAGGATGGCACATGATCACAATGGTGTGGGATGGAGCAACAACAGATTTATATTTGGATGGTGTGGGATTGGGAAATCTATCAGCCACAACAGCATTTCTTGCAGGATCAACAGGATCAAACTTTGGGAGAAATGTCGGAGACACAAACAATTATTATGATGGAATGGTTGATGAGGCTGCTTTTTATGTTGATCGTGCAATGGATCTTGAGAATGTGCTTGGTCTCTATTATGAGGGCAATGGATGCAATCCTGTTGATAATCCAACAGGCTGTGTTCCAGCAGGCACTCCAACATTTACTGTTGCAACAGATCTTGTTGCAAATATAAATGTCACAGATTATCCATATTATTTTAATATCACAGGATCAAATCTTGCTTATTCAGATAATCAATTTAATTGCACAATGTATATGAATACAACAGCAAATGTCACTCTTTTTGATATTGCATTGAATAGCTCAACAGCACAATATAATTTATCATATGGATTTGAGCAAAATGCTTATGACATCAATGTCACTTGTTTAAATTCTAATATCACAGCATCAGTTGAGAGAGACAATGTTTTCATTGATTCAGTGACTCCTAATATTGATTTATTGCAGCCATTAGCAAACAACACAGTCTTTTTTAAAGGATTTGATGCAGAAGTCACAGCTCAAATATTTTGTAATGATCCTAATTTATTTAGCTGCAATTTAACTATTGCAAGTTATAATACATCAGGATTTCTTAATGGCACATTGAATAATAGTTTTTATGAAAATTTAACAGGAGGCAATCAAACAGCAACAATCATAAGATCATTGCTTGATCTTTCTGTTGGTCAATATGCAATCATTGGAGAGTCAGCAGATTCTCACACAGCAAAATTAATTAAAGATTATTTGATCAAAGATACAGGGTTTGATGGCAAGAAAGCATATGAGATCGAAGATGGTATTTTTATTTATGGAGATGATTTTAATAAGATAGATTTTATTAAAACTTTTGATAGATATGAGTTCGAAGTTGATTTCAAAAAAGATGATCCTGTTTTATATGTTTATGCAGATGATCTGCAATATTTGCCTTATTCAGGATATAAAGCTCACTTTTTGTCATTCTCCAGATTAAAATGGCTTGATTTCCATAGTGATGTTGATTTCTTTGTTGAGGATCTTGGAGATCATCATTTTAAAATTACATTTTTAACAGAAAAAAAGAAAGTCAAATTTAAGTCCATAGGAGATCTTAATATAAATAAAGTCACATGGAATTTTAATGTTTCACAAAACACATTTGCATTTGGCATGTCAATATTTGATGAGGACAATCCTCCTGCCAATCTTGTCTCTGAGGCAGAAGTTGAATTTAATTATTATGCAGGATCATCTCCCAATATAACAAATTATTATGCAGATCTATCAGGAGCTGACACATATGCTTTTAATATCACAACAAATGAGAGCACAATCAGAGGAGATCTTTATATAAAATATAAATCAACAAATGGCTTTTGGCACAGATACATTTTAGTTAATACAACATTCAACACAACAGCAGGATATAATTTCACACTTTATAATTTCAACACAACAACAGACATCTCAGATCTAAAAATCACCTCAAGACAAATCTCAAATTATCAATTTTATCCTGATGTTATTGCAAAATTGCAAAGAAGATATACCTCAGAGGGAGTTTGGAGAACAGTTCAGATGTCACAATCAGGAGATTTTGGAGTCTTATTCTTTAATATCAGAGAGGAGTCCACAGATTATCGGATCATATTTACTGATCTAAATAATAATATTTTGAAAACAACAGACTCATTAAAGTTTATTTGCACAGATGGAATTTGTGAGCTGACAACATTGCTTGATCCTTATTCAGCAACAACAGCATCAGCAAATATTATTGCAAATTATATTTATGATAATTCATCAAATTTAGTCAATTTCAGTTGGTCAGATGCAGATGGAGACACAGTGACAGTCAGGATGAGATCAAGGCAAGATACTGTCACAGGAGCTCTTTATACTTGTGATGCAACACAAGTTGCAGCAAGTGGATTTTATTCATGCAATGTCACAGGAAGATCAGGAGCAATGGAGATCACAATCATTGCAAATGGAGAAATAATCTTAAATGATTGGCTTGATCTGACATCAACACAGTTGGGAGATGAGCTTGATCCTAAAGAGGGAGCATTTTGGTCAGCAATTATAATAATGGTTTGTGTTACCTTTGGAATCTTCTCTCCTGTTGGAGCAGTGATCACAATGATGATCGGTTTGATTGCAATTTATGCTCTTGGAATCTTTGCTCCTTTGACAGTCACATTTATGATCATTGCAACAGTGATCAGCATTGCAATTGGATTTAAGGTGAGAACATGAAACCATCCACTTATATAATGTCAATTTTAGTGTTTATCCTGTTTATAATGGGAGGCATGAGCATGATCATGGAATTTAAACAATCCAATGACAATTTTGCAGATGATGATCGTTTGACTGAGTTCAATGAGACATTTAATGTTTATGAGGACACAAGTTCAAAGGTCACAGATCTTGGAGAATCAATCACAAATGCAGATTCAGATTGGGGCATCTTAGGAGTTTTAAATGGCTTGATCTTGGCAGCATGGCAATCACTTAAACTTTTAATTACGAATTGGGCTTTCATGAATGGGGTATTTTTAGGGATGAGCACAATGTTTGGAGTTCCATCATGGATCGCAGGATTAATCATCTTAGCAATCACTGTGATGTTTGTATTTGCCCTATATTCAGCATTTTTCCAGAGGGATCTATAATGACATACAATTTGACAGCTTTGGCATCATCAGGCACAATATATGAGCTTGCAGTCTATGCAAATAATGCAAGCAATCAAACACTTGTCTTTTTTACAGTGTTAGCCCTATATTTTATTATGATCTTAGCATTGAAAAAGTATGATTTTGGATCTGCCTTTTTGGTCAGCTCTTTTGTTTGTTTTGTAATATCAATCTTTTTTGCATATGCTGAATTATTATCATTGATTTGGGTTTTGTTATTCTTGATAATTGCTGCATTTACAGGGATGCTGCTTGCAATGTTTGACAAATAAAGATCTTATTGGACACAAGCACATTTCATATGATAAATATTTAAACTTAGATCACTTGAAAATTACACATAAACTCAGGAGGACATCAATAAAACATGGAAATTGGACAATTATATCAGTTGGTCTTATTACTTGTTCTTGTTGGTATGATTTTAGGAGTCGGAGTTCTTGTCCTAGACAAATTTGGACAAAGCTCAGGGGTTACAGCAGCAGCATCAACAACAATTAATGCTACTAGAGACGCTATAAGCCCAATTGCCACAACATGGCTGCCACTAATTGTGACTGTCGCTGTTTTAGCAATTATCTTGACTCTTGTTATCAGATCATTTGCAGGAAGAAGATAAGCAAAAAAAAGATGATTCACCATGAGGCAGGGAATTGCCTCTCTTTTACTTTACACTAAAGATGGAAATAAACAAACTTACAGGGTTAGTTCTTTTGTTAGTTTTTACAGGCATGCTGTTAGGAGTCGGAGTCCTAACGCTTGATAAATATTCAAGAGCAGTCAGAGACACAACAACAGTCATTGATGGATCTGTGAATGTTTCATCAGGAGCAGCAACACTATCTCAAACTTACTGTTTGACGATTGCATCTGTTGCAAATAGAACAAATGGAGCATCATTCAGCACAGCCACATATAATGTGACATATACTGATCCAGATACTTGTTTGATCTCAACAGATCTGCCTGTTCAAAATCTCTATAATATAACATATACTTATGGAGCTGCAACAAATACACAAGCAACAGCTGATGCAACAAATGATGCGATCAGCCCAATCTCAACAACATGGATGCCATTAATTGTCACAGTGATGATTTTAGCAATCATTTTAACACTTGTGATTGGATCTTTTGCAGGCAAAAGATAAACATATTTAGAGGGAGAGATCCCTGTTTAATTATTTTTTAAAATGGGAGACACACCCCATGATTTCGTGTGGAGATTGAGAAAGATGTCAGAAATGATTGGAAGATCTGCAAAGATCATGATCAAAGATCCTATTAAGGGAGAAATTCTATATTATACAGCTAAGATCATAACAAAAATGACAAATACACATTTATTCTTTATTGACAAATTTGACAATGAGTTGGGGTTTAGATTATTAGATGTTTTACAATTACATATTACATAGGTTGTGCCTGTTTTTGGCACAATTCCAAGAATTATTTAAGGGGGGTTTACATTGGGGGTTTACATGGGTGATTTATATGGCATATAATTGGCAAGATCTGCCTGCCAAACAAAGAGAAATCTTTGACTTATTCTATAATCAAAATTTATCTGTTGCAAAGATAGCAGCAAGAGGACAAACAACAAGGCAAGCTGTTTATAATATATTAAATAAGCTCAAGAAAAAGGGGGCTGTGCCTGAAATAAGCACAGGGGGTTTACAAAAAAGGGGTATGGTTAATAATAAGGGGGTTTACAAAAGCTCAGGATCTTGGAGAATTGAGGCATTAATTTTCATGATCAAACCTTATCATATTTACCCAAGATATTTTAAGATCATGCATGAAAGGGGCAATTATAGCATCCCTCACAAAAGATGGAGGATCTTCTTATATAAGGACACTTGCAGAGTTCAATTGATGGAGGGAATCTCATTCAAAGATCCAGACAGATTAAAAGCAATTGAGAAAGCAGAAACAGATTTTAATCGGTTTCTTTACTATGCAGCACATAAATATGGTTTTGAGTATGAAAAAGAGGGCAGAGTCAGCATCTCTTGCAAAAACATGGAGATAGAAAAAGAGGACAGCAAATTTGCAAAAGGATATATCAAAGAGTCAGGAGAGCATTTCTTGCAAGTCAAAGATCTTAATGGGAAAGTATGTTTTTTTGTTGATCAAAGCAAATCAGATGAGCATGGATATAAAGGCAAAGATGCTTTTAGCCATTCAGAGAATTTAGAACCATATATCAAAGACTTTTTATATAACAGCCCCCTTAATAACTCACAAATAACAATGAGATTAAATGATATTATCACAGCATTGGAGAAACAAAAAGAGATTAATCAGATTCTCTTGGAGAAAATTTAAAATGATTGTAGAGATGAAATATTGTGGACAATGTGGACAAATGGAGCAAACAGTCAATCAATATTGCTCAGCATGTCAAGGTCAGCTTTATGCTGTGAGAATGGAGGAAAATAAATGTTAGGAAAAAAGAAAAAGAAAGATGAGAAAAAAGAGAGTTTTGTGCCAAAGACTGAGATGCAGGAAGTTGCAATCATGCTTGAAAGCAGGCAAACCATGCTCAAATTCACATTAGATGAGCTTAAAGAGCAATATCATGGAGTTTTTTCTCCAGATGCAATGAAAAACATTGATCAAGATCAAATGACATTGGATCTATTATTTGCCATCTTCTCAGAAATGAGACTATTAAGAGAGATTTTTTCTAAGGATCAGAAATGATCTTTTTTTTATATGCATCTTCTATCGTATATTATGAGTTAAATATTCGCAAAAGACGAAACATTTATAAATAAATCTCCCTTAACTTTCTTTATTTTGGCACATATTGCGAATAAAGCCAAAGGAGATGAGATGAGATGGAGCAAAAAACAAACACTGAAATATTAAAAGAGATCGAAGAAAAATCAAACAGATGGGGTAGTTGGAGAAAATCATTTGAGCAAATTGAGGGAAAACCAACAGGCAATCCAACATCAAGGCACACATGCACAAGATGCAGCCAGAAAAGATATGAGAGAGATATGATTCTGACAGGATTCACAAAAGAAAATAATTATAAAACTTGGATGACATGGAAATGTAAGTCATGTCAAATAATAATTTAGATCATATTGGACA
>Ga0233412_10000862_pt1 | contig 16836 bp, 18 predicted proteins | sample Na_anoxic_4_MG_FD_180667 | JGI IMG/M metagenome (GOLD analysis project Ga0233412, IMG submission 180667) | Seawater microbial communities from Saanich Inlet, British Columbia, Canada - Na_anoxic_4_MG | ecosystem: Environmental > Aquatic > Marine > Inlet | place: Canada: British Columbia...
ACTACTATTCAATCTAATACCGATAAAATTACTGCGTTAGAACTACTTCCTGTAGCAAACACCGATAAAATTACTGCGTTAGAAACTACTGTTCAATCTAACACGAATGATATTATTTTTTTACAAAATTCTAAAAATAGTTCAACAGATAATTCTAGTATAGTTTTTTCAAATATTAAAAAATGTGTTAGTCAAATTGCATTCATACTAAACGGAGGTAGTTATATTGGATCTGGATGGTTTTTCGCAGAAAATACCGAAGATTTAGTAAAAGGGTATTATATTACAGCAGCACACTGTGTAATGGAAATTCGGAATAATAACTATTTGAAAACTACATTTGCTTATATTCAAAATCCGATCACAAATAAGTGGACTAGTATAAATGTAAATAATATATATATAGATGGTATAGCAGACGTTGCTTTAATACAAACTAATATTGATTTTACAAATTATCCGAACTATTGTTTACAATTAGCAGATAAAATGCCGGAAGCCGGGACCCAGTGTTATGTAGTAGGTAATCCAGGAGGACTAAATGAAGATTCTATTAGCTCTGGATGTATACGCGACTCACATTATACTGAAACTAGTGGCTATCAAATTACAGACAGTATTCACGTTTCTGCTCCTGGAATGGGTGGAAACTCGGGAGGTCCAATATTAAATCCACATGGCAAAGTAATAGCAATTTATACCTTTGGTTTAGGAGGAGGATACGAATGCTTTGGTGGTGGATCTAATATTGATGTCTTGAAATCTACATTATCTGTTTTGAAAACTGGACAAAATAATAAGAGCAAACTTTTTTTAGGATTATATTGGACTATTCCAAGCCCATTTGTAATGCGTGCGTTTTATAATTCTCCGATATTTGATGTAAAAGGAGTGTATATAAATTCTGTAAATAGAAGTTATTCCCCTTTTGTTAGTAAACTTTCACCAGGAGATTTACTATTAAGTTGTAGTATTAATAGCACAGGCGAAGTAATTGAATTTGGAGGAACAGATCATCAACGCACACCAGGTGTATTACTTTATTATCCCCAAGGCACAGTAATTACTATTACATATATCAAAAATAACCAACGAAATATAATGAATTCACAGATTACGTTAACTAAAACATATGACTCGGTGCCGAATACTTTAGACGGTCCATTACAAACTGGATTAAGTGGGGATATAACTAAAAAATGTATATTAGTAAATCCAAAAATAAAACTAGATAGATAAATAATAACTAAAAATCATTTATTATTTATTATTTATTATTAAACAGAGTAAACGTTATTTTGTTTTTGTTGTGTTTTTACCTGAGATGGTGGATATAACTTTCTTACATCGTTTAAATGATTACCACATTTTATAAAAAATTTATGTAGTTCATTTGGATTTGCACCGGTAATCATGTCATCAGGTATAAACGAATGATTTCCTTTTTTATAGCATAATATCACCGGAATTCCATTTACCATTTTTTTACTTTTTAAAAACGAATAAAAATCATATGATTGATCTACATCTATATCTCCGCATATAACATCTGGAGGCGAAGTAGCGAAAAACCCATCTACAACTGGTTTAATTTTTTTACAAGGCCCACACCATTCCGCTCCCAATTTAAGAATAATTACTCCAGTATTATTTTGTAGTAAATGAAGAAATGCGTCACGATTTTCTATTTCACTGATTACTTGTTTTGACATATATACAAAATTATAATATTTTTATTAAAATTATATTTCTAAATAAAAAGATTAATTATCAATTATCAATTGTTTTATCCAATTTACTATCTATTATTACTTCTTTTGCAAGTCGTTTAATAATTTTAGTATCTTTATTGTCATCATCACATCCTTTACCACCCATTGCTTCTATCATTAGTTTATTATAAGTATCAGAATACTTGGACTCAGATTTGATACAATCTGGATGTTTTTCTTTGAACTCTTGTAATAATCTCGCATTCTTATGGGCAACATATTTAATTGCTTTGCGGATTTTTGGTTTTTCAGATAGTTCCTTATCCCATTTATCTTCATCCTTTACATATAATACTTCCCTCTTAACATCAGTACAGTGTACAGGACGTTCAGTAATATCCATATCTTTTAAATTTTTAATGATTATATTAGACATACCATTTACATATCCAATATCACCCATTTTTTCTAAATCACTTAATTGTAATTTTAAGGAGTTAACAAAATCCATTATATTCATAGCTCCTTTACACGTTTCATTTAAGAAAAAATTCAAGTTAAAGTTCTTATTATTACAGTTATTATTATTTGTAGTATGAGTACCAGATTTTATAACATCCATCATCATAAATTTAAAATCGTTATTTTCTTTGATTAAATCGCTATTTTGTTTCAATATACTTAATACTAAATCCTTATCAATTTTGTGATCATTTGATGAATTACTTGAAATATTATTATTTGATTGATCTGATTGGATAAAACAAGACTGTTTATGTCTGCTTAATCCGCTTAAATATTTATAATACCGTCCACATAGGTCACAGATGTTTTTTGATGTTTTTTCGTTACCATTATTACCATTTTGGTTATCATTATGTTTTATCGTCTTAATATGTCGCATAAAATCTCCTTTTTTACTGCATGAGAAGTCACATATTTCGCAGTAAAATTTTTGGATGTTTTTTGATGTTTTTTTGTTATCATTTATTATCATTTATATGATAACAGAAAAACATCTAAATCTTTTTTCCCAAAAAAATCATAAATTTTCTTGGATTTTTTTTTCTGGTTTTTGAAACTTTTATTTTTTGTTAGCATAACTGGTAATAACTTATAAAATACCCAAATTTCGATTTTTAAGATTTTTTTTCTGGAAAGTTTTTTGGAGAATTGAAAATTGGACATTTTTTTTGTCCATTTTTGAGATATAGAAACACTTTATACTTTTTAAAAATATTAAAAAATCGATAATTCTGCGAAAACTTCCAATTTTTTGATGATATATATTAAACGAAATACCGTAATATAATTATTTACCCGGATACATATTTTCTTACGATACTTTCTAGATCATGTATATTAATTTCGGGTAATAACACATGTGATTCCCAAAAATATTTACAATATGCCCAACGAAATTCACAGTTGGACTGATACCAGTGAATACGTTCTTTTATAATAAATTGGTATAGTTGTTTGGGTAAAAAATATAAACTTTCTTTTGGTAAAACATAACATAATTGAACCATTGGATGTACCGGATTAGCTATATTTGTAGTTATAAAGTCATTATCAAAATAGGGAATATATTCTATTAAATCGACTAGTAACGGAGGATAATCATAATTATATCTCCATCTCCAGTCAGGACAACCTTGTGTATAATATTTCATAGTCCATTCTAGTCCTTCTAAATAGTTAACCGCGATTTGTTTTTTTCTTGTATTATCGATCGTTAAATCAAATAATGTTTCATAATATCGTTCTTTCCATCCATCTTTTTGTATATTTATATATGTTTCTATTTGTCTTTCATATGACGGAGTGTTATCAAATTTATTCCATATTTCTTGAGGAGTTTTAGTAGAAAATCTATTACTTGTAACTCGTTTCCTAATGAGGGTTTCCTTTTTAATATATTCATATTCATGTTCAGCTAAAAAGGAGACCAATTTACGAACATTTTTCCATATAATTTTTTCTCCGGTATAAAGAAATTCATTTGGTTTTATAGTCTCTTTATACGCATTCAATAATTTATTAATACCTCCGGTTCTTATGTTTAACGCGGGAAAATGAGGTAAAAAATCATTTCCTAGAAAAAAACATATGAAAATATAGTCATATACTTTTTCAAATGGAAAAATATCATTATATTCTGGGTTCATTTCATTCAATATTTCTTTAGTTAGTGCAGGTATATCCAGTATATAGGATTCGTTTGGTTCCAAGTCTTTACTAATACTTTGAATAAACGACGGAGTTTCTCTAAACAGAAAAATATTTTTACATATAGGTAAGTGGTTAATACAAAGCATTATGAGATCGGCGTCTAGCCCGTAAATTACCGTTTTATCATTCATATGTATTTCGTTATTTTTACGAATATATTCAAAAATCTTATGTTCTCCTTCTCCATATTCGTCTGTTAAAGATAAAATAATATTATTATTAGGATATTTATTTTTGAAATATTTTTTCATAAATATATTTAATTTCTCCATAAATATAGTCCCGGGTGTTATAGCAGCTGTATTCCAAGGATCATTTTTGGTTTTAAAAATTGCTTTTGATATTTTAGACTGATAATGTGACTTATATCTACGCGATCGTTGTTGTTCTAATTTTGCTAATGGTGCAACTCCGTCGAATGCTATTAATATATTTTTACTAGGTGATATAATTTGTATTAAAGCCGCAATTTTTGATACAATCAATTGTAATATATGATTTAACTCATTTGATTTTAAATTATCAAAATCAATTTCGTGTATCGAATCATATATTATAGAATTTGAATCTAAATAAAAATGAGAAATTTTGGTGTCTTGTGTAAATTTTTGGATTATATCTAGATGATTTTTTACTATGTACGAAAAGTAAGCAGGAATACCCATATCATATAAAAACAACTATATGTTTAATATTGTTAAATATATTAAATAATATATTTTGATATATTATGAAAATTGATTCTGGGAGTTTAATACATTTTGTTAAAAAAAAAACAGTTTTTTATAGGAAAGCAATTCAAAATACATTTCTTCATATTCATAAAAATAAGCAAAATGATATTTTAGGAATAAGCGAATATACATTATGTATGAATAAATTAAATAGTATAACACAAATAATTGTAGAGTTAGATAATTCGTTGATATGTAATTCTACGAAAAATAGTATATTAAAAACCCTCCAGAAAATTAATAACGACTTAGCAGGTATATTCAAAGAATATGGAACTATGAATTTTGATGATTTTTTAAATATATGTATAGAGGATCAAACTCTTTCAAAATGTAATATGAATAGTGATAAAATATGGCTATTAACCAATTACTTTCATCCTATAAGTTATAAAATTATAACCAATAAAACTGATATAAGTTTTAAAAATAAGAATAAACCTATAGAAAAGTATTTTGATGAAGTAATTAATAACTACAGCTGCGATGATATTAGTTCTGAATTTAAGTCCTTTTATATAAAAGTACACGGTATTAAGTTAGTATTTAATTACACCGAAAATAAAAGTATGATCATTTTTGGATTTTTAGATGATATTTTAATTGAGTTATTAGATTTATCTCTTATAACCGATATTAAAAAATATACTTTAAATAATATCCCAGACCAACCTGATTTTCAAAGTTTTGCATTTAAAGATTTTTTAAAATCACTTACATTAAAAGATTATTTATTATGTAAGTCGAATTTAGATATTTTTACAAAGTATTATGGTTATGTAAGTTTTAACGATAATATTAAACAACAACATATAACAAATATAGTTAAAGACTTTTGTAAAGACGATTTATACGGTAAAAGAAATACAATAATAATGTTATTATTGAATGATAATTATTTAGAACATGATTATTTAGCTTACTTACTGTATGATATTTTATCCAATGATACAAATGGTGCGATAGATAATCATGATCAAATTATTTTATTTGATAGTTTACCATCAGTAATTAAAAATAATTTTAAATCAGCTATGAAAAAAACGATACAATACACAAATGATTTGACAAATTTTGATACAAATAAAATACCATTGGAACAACAAATCTGTTTATTAAATACAGATGCCAAGGTTAAAGAAAAAGCATTAACCAAATTAAAAGAGGTAAAAAATAAATCCGAAGATTCTGGTATAAAGGCTCGACAATTTATTGAAGGGTTATTGAAAATACCATTTAATATATTTAAAAAAGAACCAATACTAAATATAGTAAAAGACTCAACCTCTGAAATAAATTATTTATTAACTAAGTATAAAGAATTAGATGAATTTCAAGACGGTGAAATTAAAAACACCATAGATATATTTAATTTTTATAATAAATATTATAAAAAACTAATAGAAAATACAGAAATAAATAAAAAAAGATTAATTAATATAATTAATAAAATTAGCTCTTATGATAGGAAATCCCTTCTAGTATTATCATTTAATATAAATGATATTTTGAAAAATAATAAACTAGAAAATGATATAATAATTGATTCAAAATTAAAAAAAAAACAAGATATATTGAATAATTTGAAACATGTATTAAATAAGATATTATTACATGATGTAAATATTTTTATAAGTATATATTTTTTATTGTTTAATGATGAAAAACAACTTATAAATGATGTAAATAAATTAATATCTAAAATAAATATTTTGAAGGATTTTTCTAAAAAAACAAAGATAACATTAGATAAATCTGTTCATAGTCACGAAAATGCAAAAAGGCAAGTACAACGAATTATAGGTCAATGGATAAATAATAATGGTAACAGTTATGACTGTCAAGTTTTAGGGTTTGAAGGAAACCCGGGAATTGGTAAAACAACTTTAGCCAAGGGGTTATCTGAATGTTTAATAGATGAAAATGGAGAATCGCGACCGTTTTCTATTATCGCTATGGGAGGCGATTCAAATGCTAGTAGTTTAATAGGTCATTCTTATACATATGTAGGTAGTACATGGGGACAAATTCTACAAATTTTAATGGATAACAAATGTTTAAATCCAATCATATTAATTGATGAAGTAGATAAAATATCAAAAACAGAACATGGGAGAGAAATTATTGGCGTTCTGACTCATTTATTAGACCCATCACAAAATAAACATTTTCAAGATAAATATTTTTCAGGGATAGATATTGATTTATCCAAAGTTTTATTTATTCTTTCTTATAATGATCCATATAGCATAGACCCAATAATGTTGGACAGAGTTCATCGTATTAAATTTGATAGTTTGACAAACGAAGATAAAATAATTATTTGTAATAGATATCTTTTACCGGATTTATATAAAAAATTTAATTTAATTGATTGTATCAAAATACCAGATGATGTTTTAAAATTTATTATATCAGAATATACATTAGAACCTGGTGTGAGAAAATTAAAAGAAAATTTATTTGAAATAATTGGTGAAATAAATTTAAATCTATATACAGATTTTAGACAAATAGAAATACCCATAACTGTTACTGAAGAAATGATAAAGACTAAATATTTCAAAGATAAGAGAGAAATAAAAATAACTAAAATTCACACCAAACCAACTATTGGTCTTATAAACGCATTATGGGCAAATGATATGGGACAGGGAGGTATACTGCCTTTACAGATTAGTTTTTATCCTTGTAATACCTTTTTAAATTTGAAATTAACGGGGTCTTTAGGTGATGTTATGAAAGAATCAATAAATGTAAGTCTTACAGCTGCTTGGAACTTATGTGATGAATCTGTGCAAAAAAAACTAATAGAAAAATATAATAATCCAAAAGAAAAAAGTGTATATGGATTACATATACACTGTCCATGTATTAGTACAAAAAAGGATGGTCCGTCTGCTACTACCGCATTTACTGTAATTATTTATAGTTTATTTAATAATATAAAAATTAAAAATAATTTTGGTATAACAGGCGAAACAAGTTTTGATTACAAATTAACAGAAATAGGAGGACTGAGAGAAAAAATTGTTTTCTCTATATCCGCAGGAATAACAGATTTTATATTTCCTAGAGAGAATCAAGAAGATTTTGATAAAATTATGGAGAAATATAAAAATAATAATTTGTTTGATGGGATTCGGTTTTATCCGCTCGATACTATTTCAGAGGTTTTTGATATGATTTTAGAAAAATAATTTTTATAATAAAATATTTATATTATTATATGAATAATACATCTAATATCATCGGAAATCCTAATTCTCCACTTTTAATATATGAACCAATGAATATTTTAGTTTTTTTATCTTTTTATTCACCTGTTATTATTGCTATTTGTATGATAGGATTATCGTTTGCTTATCAAAATGCAAAAGGGTTTGTGTTCTTTGGATATTTATTAGGATTTAGTGTTTTACGTAATTTCTTTTATTCACAAACTGGTGACGAGCCGTTAAAAGACGCAGATAATATTTGTACTTCTGTACAATATAGTAAATATGGTAATCCTTCATTTAGTGCTTTTGTTTTCGCATTTACAATTACATATCTAGCTATACCCATGTTTACTAATAGTAATGTAAATTACTGGGTATTTGCAGGCTTAATAATCTATTTTATAATAGATATTATAATGAAGTTATCAAAAAAATGTATTATAAAGATGACAGATTTAATTTTAAATGTCTTATCGGGAGCAGGATGTGCCGGAGCAATTGTCTCGGCGATGACCGCCGGAGGGTCTTCTAAATATTTATTTTATAATTCTACGTCAAGTGATAATAGTCAGTGTTCTATGCCAAGCAAACAGACATTTAAATGTTCTGTTTATAAGAATGGTGAACTTGTTGCAGGAACAACAACATCTAGTTAATTTATAAAGGCTTTTCCATATGCTTTCATCCATTTAATTATTTCTTTTATTGCTAAATCTCTTTGAAACGATTCTGTAAGTAACTGCATATTTCCCCGAGTATGAAACACCTTTATAAAGTTCAAAAATGCACTCGATAAATGTATATTTTTATATATATTCAATTTAGTACTAGAGAATAGATGTTTATTTTTTTTTTTATTGACATAATTATGAAACATATATATAAAATTTATAAATTCTTGTTTATTATTGATTTTATTAATATTTGTTTTTTCTAAAAAAATACTTGCTTCGCTTGCGCATTTTGGACATGGTAAATTTCGACATGTTAATTTTATAATATTAAATATATTAGATCTTAATTTAAAAAAATATTTTTCGTTTATTTTTTCTGCAAGTGTATGAAAAAAAGTCCAAACAGAAGGTCCCCATACTTCAGAACTAGGCATATTATATATTATAATAAATTATAATATTTAAAGATAGATAACTAAAATAATACATGGAGTTAAATGATTGTTCTGATTATTTTTATAAACAACTTTTGTCAAACGATAATACAGAGTCGAATGATGATAATAATTATTGTTTAATTACACATGAACCATTAGAAGAATCTATCAAGTTAGATTGTGGTCATTCATTTAATTATGATGCGATTTTTAAATATGTTTTGAATCAAAAAACAAAATTCAATTTATTGGAGTATCGTAAATATATATTAAAATTTTATCAAATAATGTGCCCTTATTGTCGAACTGTGCAAAATAAGTTATTACCTTATAAAAAAAATATAAGACCCGAGAAAAGACACGGTGTGAATTATATAGATCTAAGAAAAGTGTCAACATATGACCGAACATGTGGAGGATTAAAATATATTAAATTAGATGATAGTTTGAACTCATCATTCTGTAGTGATGACGAAATGATAGGCGTTCCTTGTGCTAATATAGGCTCTTATGTAATAGAAAATATTCATTCAAAAGATGTAAAAATCTACTGTAAATCGTGTAAAGAACACGCATTAAAACAGCCGGAAATGATAATACACCCTAAGTTAAATATTGACACAAACGACAAATCTATAAATACAGAAACCAACATATGTAGTCATATTCTATTGAAAGGAAAAAATAAAGGACTTTTTTGCAAAAATAAATTATACAAGAATGATTTATGTAAGAGACATTTCATACCTTAATTAGTCAATTTTATATATTTTCCATTCTGAAATAGAATTTATAAATTGCTCTACTTTTGTATTGGATAAGGCAATTTTATCTGGATGATTTTTATCATATCCTATTTTTTTCCAATAATTATACGTTTCATCAACACTATGGTTACCATCGTCAAATACGAGTACTTTATAAATATTTTCATCGTTTATATTATATTCAAAATTATAGCCTTTTACAAATGGGTTAGTTTTCATATTGTATTTATCATGATAAGTAATTTCTCTTATAACATTATGTATATCATCTTTTGATGATATTACTGTTGTATTTTTATCAAATAATTCTTTTATGTGTTTTAAGTATGTTTTGTCTTTATATTTATCAATAATAATGTTATATATTTTTTTTGGATTTTCAGATAAATAACTATATTCAATTGCTTGAGCCGCACATACAGAATAGGTTTGACATACACAATATATCAGTATATCTGAATTTCTAATAATGTTGCATATTTCTGATGCACTATATGAAAGATCTGTAGTAGTTATTTTATATCCACGTTGACGTAGTGCTGAAATAATTTCTGATAAAATATTATTATCGTCTATAAATTTTGTAGAATTTGAAATATGGATATGGTATTGATTAATAACACTTGATGATGCGCCCATTTTTGTAGTTTAGAGTGTTAAAAATATAATAAAATAAAATCAATTTTTATTTAAAGAATTATAAAATAGATATAAAGTTTATTATAAAATTAATGAATGGAAACTAAAGAAGATCTAATAGTTAGTATAAAAGATTGGATTAAAATTACTAAAGAAATTGACTTACTAAAACGAAAAATTAAAGAAAAGACTGAAGAAAAAAAACATATTTCTGAAAAATTATTGTTAACTATGAAATCAAATGAAATTGATTGCTTTGATATTACTGGCGGATCATTAAAATATAAAAAAAATGTAACAAAAAAACCAATAAGCGGGAAATTACTATTGAATGTATTAAAAAAATATTATCCCGAAAATAATGAAACGTTAGCTCAAGAAATGACAAAATATATAATGGATAATAGAGAAACTACTATCAAAGAGGTGATTAAACATAAAGTTGATAAAAATTAATAATTTAAAAGAATTATTTTATATAAATAAAATGGAAGTAATTTATAATAGTTTAAAAAGGGTAACTCGTGATATAAGTTATCGAAAATCGAATACTATTAAACCTCTTTTTGTTTTACCTTATCAAATGGTTTCACATAATGAAAATGTATTTTTAGAATTCATGTTGATTAAAAATAATTTGTTACAGTCTCTGGATTTTCCTATAATAGAGATGAATGATGGATTTTATAACGATAACTATTTGAACATAGATAGTTTAATGAATTATTCTAAGATATTTATTCTGAATACAATTGGTAGCTTCGTACAAGAAGAATATTTACAGCTTATAGAAATAAATGGATTTTTTGAATATGATGAACAATTATTTTTATTTATGGACTTGACAAAATTAAAAATTAATGCGAATGATATTTTTATGCATACTGATACAATATTTATGACAACTCCTCATGAAATTATAAACGAAAAAAAAGTATATGATAAATATGTAAATATTTTTGTTGTAAACTTTTTTTTAAATAATCCAGATTTTTTAGTTTTGGCCGATATGAAAGAGAACGAAATGGAAATACCAATTGTGGGTTATTGTTTAAAGCCTATTGAAAAAACACCATTTTGTTTTACTTTCGGCAAGGAACGTCAAGAATTATATAGTGAATTAGGTGAATGTTATTATTTTCATAGTTACGATAATATAATACAACAATTGAAAGAATTTGAAAACATAAACGATTTATTTATAACGTATAAAAAATCAGAAAATACAAAATATGGGATTATAAGGTTTGCACTTTTCATGAAAAAATGTAAATTTGTTAACCAAAATAAAGATAATATAGAAAATAGTAATAATATGGTTGGATGGAGTGATCATTTTGACAGTTTACATATAAGTAAATTTAATGACATTTGTTTTATAGTTAAAGATTACGCGCAGCAATTATCATTAAGCTTTCATTATATATTTACAAAATATAGTTAAACAATAAATAATAACTAATATATTATGTTATTATCTCACGCTAGTGAAACCTATATATTTAATGGTTCATATTTAAACATATTAACAGATATGGGTGTAAGAAAAACAGAATCTATTATTTATACTAAAAATAAAATTTATTTAGGAAAGTTTATAAAATCACAACCAATCGTCTGGAGAAATAATGAAACAGTTATGAATGGTTTATTTATTTTTGAAAACGGTAGTATAGCTTTTCCCGATTATCGATATATTCAAATAGATATTGATAATTTATTAAATAAAGGAAATGATAATAATAAATTCACACGGAACGATGATAATATGTTAAATTACCAAGATATATATCTATAATGATAATTAAAAATATTAAGATAAAATATATGAACTTTATTACCCTTCTAGGAATGTCTTTAATCTTTATATATAGCTTAGTGAAAATATTAGATTTTTTTAATGTTCAAAAATCAACCTATGGTCCTTATGTTTTATTTCTACTGTTAATTTTACTTTGTTATTTTGTTTTACCAAAAACTACCCCATCACCATAACTATTTAAGTAGTTTTATAAATTAAATAAAAAATTGAACTAAATAACTAAACATAGATTTATTAATATAAGGATATGGAAAAGAAAATAAATAAACTAGTAGAGGGATATATGCTTGAATTTAAGAACAATATAAAATCTTATATTCAAATAAACACACATGAAAATGGTTTTAATACAAACAAATTATGTCAGTATATTTATGATTATGAAATAATAAAGATTACCAAAGAAGATTTACAAAAAAGAAGAAGAGTAAAAAATTTTGTTCCTGTTTACGAAAGATGTTGTGCTAAAAGAGCAAGCGATGAACAGTGTACTAGGAGGAAAAAAGATGGTTATAATTATTGCGGAACACATATGAAAGGAACTCCTCATGGTATATTTGATAATAATACTGTTACAGTTACAAAACAAAAAGTAGATGTGTGGGCACAAGATATAAAAGGTATTATTTATTATATAGATAAAAATGGAAATGTTTATCAAACAGAAGAAATTGTTTCTAATAAAGAAAACCCAAAAATTATTGCAAAATATATAAAAGAAAATGATATATATTCAATTCCTGATTTTAATATATAAAATATAATATGGATCCTTTATGTAAAACAATTTTAGCACAATCTGGTATAGTGTTCAATAGTGAAATAGAAATGGATGGTATGATGATTGAACGAGATATTTTTTTATCTGTTCATAAATATCAAGAAGTTCAAAAACTTTTACCTGAATTAAAAAAAAATTTTTCTTCATCGGTGCTTACTTCTTTACATAAAAACGCAAATGATAATCAAAAATGGCCACTTCTTAATTTGATTAGACAAATATTATCTATATATAAATATAAACTTATACCTATTCGTAAAGCAGATGGATACACTTCAAATAAAATAAAAAAGTATAAACGATTTTTTATGATATCCAAAATAACAAACGAATAATAATTTAAAAAGAAAAAACATATAATAAATACTATATGTTTTTTACAATAATTTTATTTACTATGATTATATTTTCGGAAGGCAAACTTCAAGTCTATATGAAAATGAAACGGCCAAATATAAAAAATCAAAATATAGAGCATATGTTTTCTATTACTCATAAAACACCAAATCAAGCAAAATATATATCCTCGTTGGAAGATGATAGTACTAAGTTATTATTAGTAAATGGACCGGCAGGTACAGGTAAAACCTTTTTTGCTTGTTTAAAATCTATAAATCATTTAAAATTAAATAAAATAGTTATAACTAGACCATTAGTAACGGTAGAAGAAGAAATTGGGTTTTTACCAGGTAGTATTATAAAAAAAATGGATCCATGGACCAAACCGATATTTGATATTTTTTTAGAATTTTATTCGGTAAAAGAATTAGAAACTATGATACATAATAATATAATTGAAATATGTCCATTAGCATTCATGCGCGGGCGTACATTTAAAAATACCTTTATAATTGCAGATGAAATGCAAAATAGTAGTCCTAATCAAATGAAAATGATAACTACACGGCTGGGATATAACTGTAAAATGGTTGTTACTGGAGATATCAAACAATCAGATTTACAAAATAATAATGGCTTTTCAGAAATAATACAAAAAATAAATTTATTTAATAAATATAATCCATCTAATGATTTGGTAGATATTATAAAAATAGTAGAGTTAATCAACGAAGATATTCAAAGAAGTCAAATTACAAAGCATATATTAGATATACACCTTTGAATATTTAAGTTCGCACAAAAATACGAATTAAATTATTCAAAGTTTAGGTCTTTTCATACCTTGTGTATATTTTGATTATAGCAATTCGTTAAAACTGCTTGATTACTTGTTCTACATAGATAACGTGGTCTTTTCAAATCATATATTGCTTGGTATGCTATCTTATAGATGTTTGATGAACCATTACGGTCTCTGTTCCACGACCCACAACCGCTTTTACAGCGTAGTAGTCCGTGAACCAACCGCATATCATCTTTATTTGGTCTGGGATTTTTCCTTACCATAAACTTCTCACATACTCCTCCATCACATTTAGAGCATTTACAACTGCTTCTAAACTCATCAACTAAATATACCTTGTAGTTGTTTTTACGGAGCAAACTTCTCATTCCTATGCCTAATGTTGGTTCTTTGTATTTCATTTGCTTTCGCTGTTCCCAATCACCTATACAAATAACCACTTCTGCTGGATTACCATACATTTTCCTAAAATCACTCATCATCTTTTGTTCGTTTCGTTTGATATTGATATGTCTTCCAAACTTTAACTTACGAAACAACTGCTTCGCATAAAATCCAAATAACATATTATTTACTTTGTTCTTCTCGTTTATGTATGTTTTGAAATTGTCTATACAAAGTGTTTTACGATTATACAAAGACAACTCCGTTTCATAATCAATCACACTTTTTCCTTGTATTTTATTGGTTTTCATACCCAATATGATATTGTTGTATTTTTTCATCTTGGTTTCTTTTCTTCGTTGGTCTTGTGAATACCGAAATACATTCGCATTTTTTGAAGCGTCGTCAACACAATAAATCAAATCAGATTTTCCAGGGTCAATCCCAATAATCTTCTTATTTTGTAAAGTAGAGTAATCATTCAGTTCATCAATATACAATTCTTTTGATACACCCTTTTTAGCACTTGGTAATCGCTTTCCCACCAAATCATCACGAATAAATAATATGGAAACTCCCACTCCATCCGTAGAAATCATATGATGAAATGAAAAATCTGTCTTATGAAACACTTTTTTTTCTGTGCGAAAAAAGAACTTCCATATTTTATCTTCGTGCTTCTTTGTATTGCCTTGATTGCTGTAATCACTTTTCTTTCCTTGCTCTTTTCGTAACAGCAAATACACTAATGTAATTGTATCTAACCGAATATAACCAGGTGCGATACTACTTCGTAAAGGAAAAACATTACTGATAGTTTCCTCGTTATTTTCAACTTGTTTCATCATCGCAATCATACAGGGGAAATAATCCATCGGTTTACATTTCAAATCATAATAGATGCTTTGCTTTTGGAACTTCTCTTTATCTGGAATAATGTGTTTCTTTTGTTCGGTAACCCATTTATGATAGTGTGGTTGTGATGTGTATTCAATATTATTATCTACATTCAACAAATCATTCTTTATTTTTCGCAGTTCCTTTTCCAATTGCCGAACTCGTGCTTCTCGTTCTTTTTTGGTGGGAAATATTTTTCGTATCTTCTCAACCATCATCTTCTTTTTCCAGACAACATTTACAAAGCGTTCTACATAATCCACATAATGTAATTGGATGTTATTTTCATACATCGTCATAATGTCTTCACATAAGTAAGAAAGCACATTACTCATATATTCATAATCTAATTGCTCTGGTTGTGTATACGGTTTGTAATGCTCTGTATAGAATGAAGTAAGTTTTTCAGTGAGTTCAACGGTTTCTTTCTTGGGTGGTTTACCTTGTTTAGTATGTTTTTCGCCACAAACAACCTTCATAACATTCAAAATCAAAATCTTATCAATAATAGGTATGGTTTGTGAGTGTGTTTGGTAATGATAAAGAGTATACATTTTTAGAAATTGTAAAGTATGAATAACGATTTTGTGTGCCTTGATAACTACATCATTGATTTTCGTTGTGTTGATTTCATGGTGTTTCAGTATGCTTTTTAGAGAAGTTTTTGTGGATTTGAAAAACCCGAGTGGTTTCTCTTTTGCTTTTTCCATTCTATATACTTACTAAACATTTTATTTTTAAGTCGTTTATTAATTAACAAACAACCTATTTATTCCTAAATATTTTATACGTTGAAAGTTATTTATTAATTAACAAATAACTTACTTATTCCTAAATATTCTATATTTTGAAGTTGATATAGATTTTCCGTTTTCAAATCCAATCAATATAGGCGATGATTCAAACGTGTATCCTTGCTTTCGTAATATACCACGCAGAATATTTATATACGGTCTCTTACACGTTGCGTTTGGTTTGAAAGGTGATAAACAACTGACCGCAAAATATTTTTGTATTTCATCTTTCATATCCAATATTTTTGTTTGCTTATCAGTATCATTTTCTAACGCATTCAGTAAAATAGAATGTGTTTCATCTAATTCTAAAATGCTAATCAATCTATTACATATATCTTCTCTTTCTGTATGGTATTTCGTTTCTAATTTTTCTCGCATTAATTCAGTTATAATATAATACGATTATGTTTTTATATTATTATACCTAATTTATTCTTACCGTGCCATTTTAAATCTTCAAAGGTGTAATTATGGATTTTCAAACCGTTTATTCTAGAATATGTCTATCTAACTCGGGGATAGTATTTTCATCATAAATTGTAAAGCAATTTACATTAGTAATACTTAAAAAATACTTTTCTTTTGGATTAAT
>Ga0233412_10000863_pt1 | contig 16829 bp, 14 predicted proteins | sample Na_anoxic_4_MG_FD_180667 | JGI IMG/M metagenome (GOLD analysis project Ga0233412, IMG submission 180667) | Seawater microbial communities from Saanich Inlet, British Columbia, Canada - Na_anoxic_4_MG | ecosystem: Environmental > Aquatic > Marine > Inlet | place: Canada: British Columbia...
TGATCGCCAACGCAACAGGATGCTCTTCCATCTACGGCGGGTCAGCTCCTGTCAGCCCTTATACTGTAAATGAAGAGGGGCAAGGCCCAACCTGGGCCAGCGGTCTATTCGAAGATAATGCGGAGTATGGATTCGGCATGGAGCTTGGTGTTACACAAAGACGTGAAAAATTGGCCGATATTATTCGTGAAACCCTGGAAAGCGGTGTATCACAAAAAATCAAAGACGCCCTGCAGGGATGGCTTGATAATATGAAGGATGGGGAAAAATCAAATGAATTTGGCCGTAAGATCTTGGATTTAATTGAACTTGAGCTCACTGATTCGGATGTTGACTTTAACCCTTTGCTGTTGGGTATCTTAGATAGGATTGACTATCTGACAAAAAAGTCGATCTGGGCATTCGGTGGAGATGGTTGGGCGTATGACATAGGTTATGGTGGCCTGGACCACGTCCTTGCCACGGGCCATGATATAAATGTCCTTGTCATGGATACAGAGGTCTATTCCAATACTGGTGGTCAGGCTTCAAAATCCACTCCTATCGGTGCTGTAGCCAAGTTTGCCGCTAGCGGCAAACCCATGCGGAAAAAAGAGCTTGGTCTGATGGCTACAACTTATGGATATGTATATGTCGCCTCTGTTGCGATGGGTGCCAACAAAAACCAGCTTTTAAAGGCCATACTTGAAGCAGAAAGTTATTCAGGTCCTTCACTTATTATTGCCTATTCCCCCTGTATCAACCATGGTATCGACATGGGACGAACCCAGGAAGAGGAAAAAAAGGCCGTGGAAACCGGATATTGGCCCCTTTATCGATACGACCCAAGACGCAAGCAACAGGGGGAAAACCCATTTATTCTTGATTCAAAAGAACCAAAGGGAAACTTCAGGGAATTTTTGTTAGGGGAAGTCCGTTATTCAAGCCTGACGAGAACCTTTCCTGAGAATGCAGAAACTCTTTTTCAAAAGGCAGAAGAAGATATGAAAGAAAGATATAAACTGTATAAACATATGGGAGAAGCATCAGGGGAATGAAATGGACTTCAGTCTCTTTAATTCCTTTTCACAGGTGAGATCATAGTGGATAGGCGTAATAGTGATCATATTGTCCTTTAAGGCCCTGGCATCAGTATCGGGATTGCCGTTTTCAACAGGTTTTTCACCCGCAAGCCAATAATAGACATTACCTCGAGGATCACTTCGGCGCTCAAAATGTTCCTCAAACCTGGAAGTTCCCTGCCTGGTAAAGTTGATACCCATGATTTTATCAGGGGGCTGGGCAGGGATATTTACATTGAGTGCGGTCCCGGATTTTATTCCACTCTCTATTAAAATCCTGATGATTTTTTTACTGAATTGAGCCGCAAATTCAAAGTCAGGGTTTTTTAAGGTATCAAGAGAAATGGCAGCAGATCGTACACCGAGAAATGCCCCTTCAGTGGCAGCAGAAACAGTCCCGGAATACAAGATGTTTACACCTACATTGGCCCCGAGATTTATTCCGGAAAGAATGATGTCTGGACGCCCTTCAAGCAGCTCTTGGATAGCAATCTTCACACAATCTGCCGGCGTGCCAGTCACAGCATATCCAAAAAACGATCCATTTTTATTAACCTTTTGAACCCTAAGAGGTGAGGTCAAGGTAATGGCATGTCCCACTGCACTCATCTCTGATTCCGGTGCCACAACATATAGATCATGATCAGTTTTTAAGGCAAGGTAAAGAGCGAAAAGCCCAGGGGCATGAATGCCATCATCATTGGTCAAAAGGACCTTCATTTCAATTCCCCTAATTGTGTCTTAAACAGTTGAAACCGGATTGCTGAAAACTTAACTCTTTCTTAATGACCCAATACAGTAAAGTCAAATCCTATCGGAGGATTCAATGCGCCAAATTCCAACTAAAGAAATTATTGAGGCAGTCAAAGATTCTGCAATACAAGCAAATTATGAATTAGGTGAAGATGTGCTACAGACCTTAAGGGATTCCCTGAACAATGAAGAATCTCCGGTTGGGAAAGAGATCTTGGCTCAATTGATCGAAAATGCTCAGATAGCTATGAATGAAAGAATCCCCATATGCCAGGACACTGGAATAGCGGTTATCTTTGCAGAACTGGGACAGGATGTTTGTGTTGTTGGAGGTGATTTTAGATCTGCGCTTGAAGAGGGCATCCGGCAGGGGTATAGGGAAGGATTTCTCCGCAAATCTATGTGCCATCCATTTACCAGGAAGAATACGGGAGATAACCTACCTATCATTGTTCATATTGATGTAGTCCCGGGAAACAGCCTCACAATCTGGGTAGTCCCAAAGGGAGGGGGTAGTGAAAATATGAGCAGGCTTTTTATGCTCCAGCCCTCTGAAGGGTGGCCGGGCGTAAGAGACAGGGTTGTTCAAACCGTTGTGGAAGCCGGCCCTAATCCCTGTCCTCCTACTATAGTGGGCGTCGGTATAGGCGGAAACTTCGAACAGTCTGCATTACTGGCAAAAAAGTCCTTGCTTCGCCCATTGGGCACTTCAAACCCTGACCATGAACAAAATCAAATGGAACATGAGTTGCTGGGAAAAATTAACAAGTCAGGAGTTGGGCCTCAGGGACTTGGAGGGAGAGTGACTTCTTTTGCTGTTCATATCCTCATGATGCCCTGTCATATTGCAAGCCTTCCCCTGGCCATCAACATCCAGTGTCATGCAAGCCGCCATGTGGAGACAGTACTTTAAAGGAGAAGATTATGGGCAATATATATCATCTGAAAACCCCTATTTCTATTGAAGATATAAAACCCTTAAGGTCCGGGGATCAGGTAACAATAAGCGGGCATATTTATACAGCGAGGGATGCTGCACATCGCAGACTAATAGAATTAATTGATGAAGAGAAGGAACTCCCTATCCCCATTGATGGCCAGGTCATGTACTACGTGGGGCCTTCGCCGGCCCCACCCGGCAGGGTGATAGGGGCTGCCGGCCCTACTACAAGTTATCGGATGGACCCATATACCCCCAGGTTGCTTGAACTGGGCCTCAAGGTGATGATAGGGAAAGGAAAACGGTCCAAAGAGGTAAAAGAAGCTATTGTCAAATACAAGGCTGTGTATATGGCTGCAATTGGAGGTGCCGGTGCGCTAATGGCCAGAGCCGTTAAAGAAGCCAGGGTTATCGCCTACCAGGACTTGGGGCCTGAGGCCATCAGGGAATTGAAAGTTGAAAAGTTACCTGCGGTCGTAGTAAACGATACGGCAGGGAATGACCTCTATCATGAGGGTCAAAAAATGTATGAATCAATTGAAAATACTGCATGAGATAGATCGCCTGATGTAAAAGAAATTAAAATCAAGCGGGGCAAAAGAATTGCAAGATGAAATTTTTAAGCTGGCCGCTCAGGAACAAAAAGAGCCTCAAGGACAGGCAGTTCGACCCGAACAGATTGAGGCGATGAGTGGTTTTGTTCAGGCAGTAGCACACGAGATTAGAAACCCTATTACAACCATAGGAGGGTTTGCCCGTAGAGTAAAGAAGACACTTAAAGGGGACCAGAAGATCCAGGAATATATCAATATCATCCTGGAAGAATCAGAAAAACTTGAAGCCCTCGTAAAAAGGGTGCGTGAATTTGCCAATCTTCTTTCGCCAAAATTTGAATTGTATGACACCAATCTGGTCTTGAATGAAATAAAAAAAACATTTGAAACTCAGGCAAAGAACCAGAATATAGACTTTGTAACGAAAAGTGATGAAAAACTTCCCGTGATAAAAATGGATTCTTTTCAGATTGTTACAGCCTTGTCCAATATTATGGAAAATGCCTTTGAATCAATGCCTCATGGTGGTAAGCTAATGCTTGATGTGAAACAAGAACGTGACAATATATTGATCAGAATACTTGATACTGGTTGGGGCATCTCAGAGGAACATCTTGATTCAGTCTATGATCCTTTTTTTACATCCAAGACCAGCGGAGTGGGCCTGGGATCAACCATAATCAATCAAATAGTGATGAATCATGGCGGCCAAATTGATATCCAAAGCCAGGAAGGAATCGGAACCACAGTGACCCTTCTTTTGCCAGTGAGGGGACAGTTTTCGTTCAGACAATAATTAGTATTTCTTATGAGGGGACTAACCATGGAAAAAAAGAAAAAAAGTAGTATCTGGTGGTGGCTTTTACTCGGTGTTGTTTTAGCAGGTGTTGGCATTTATCTGTATCTGGAAATGCGGCCAAAGCCGGAAGAGGTATTGGTCACTGAAACTGAAAAGGTTTTTCCGGATAAAAAAGAAGGCCCTTCAGAAGAACAATCAGAAGCTCCTATCGAAATAAGAAAACCTATTCCAACCCCAACCGAGGAAGATACCTCTACTAAACCTCCTGCCGGGCCCACTGCCGAAGAAATTTATTGCACCAAAGTTGAAAAAAATATTAGCGAATTTTTTATCTATTTGGATCAAAGTAAATACGTCCGGAATCTAACTCCAAAAAAGAAAAGCTACGCTCGTTTCAAAAAAATGCTCAAACGTTTGGCGGCAAGGCCTCCTATTCCGGCTGGAGAGGGTAAAGATCCCAAGATCCTCATTCAGAACATGTACCACTTTTTTCGTATCCTGGGCCAAAAAGATCTACGCCTGATCAGAGATGTAGTTAAAAACGAGAAGGACACCACAGAAAATCAGATGGAGATGTTTTATACATGGCTCACGTTAAGGGACCGCTGTCCAGACCCGAAAGGACTGAGACCTTCCATGGAAACCCTTTACCGGTATGCAGGATTTTTCTTAAATTCAACAGGAGGAAGGGCCTACCTTTTCCGCCGATCCGTTGGGGTCAGGCTTCTAACATCTTATTATTGTATTTTGATTGTTCATAAGGCGGATAGAAAGGGGATAAATAATTACGGGATTGACATACTCCCCTTTATCGCACCCCTAAGGGAAGAGATGACTATCTATCCTGATTTTCAATTTCAACAAGAATATATTGATAAACTGAATCAAATTGAAAATTACTATAAGGGGAAAAGGCAGTCTTCATAGATAAATTTTATGAAATGAGTGCAATAACTGACAGTGACGTAAGAGAGGGATTATATATTTGTATATCGGAAATGTATAAATGACAACGATCACATAGCATAAGGATAGCAATGAATCTGTTGATTTACGAGGGCCTTCGTCAAGATCAAAGCGAAGATCCCGAGCTTGTCGCAGGGGTATAAGAAAAAGTATATAGTTAAAATTCATACCTGTTTAATTGCCCTGTTTCCATGTCTGCATAGGCCATGGCATTTCGGAAAATCTTTCCTCTATTTAGAATGATCTTGAGAACTTCCATTGACTGAAGTGTGGCAATCAGCGAAGGCATTATGGCAGGTACACCTAAGACGGATTCTGCACTTTTTGAATGCCCCCCTTTTATTTCTTTATTCTCATATATCTGCTTTAGACCCTGGTCATCCGGGAAAATTGTCATCAACTGACCCTCAAAACCAGCAACTGCACCATGTACTAATGGAATTCGTATCTTTTTGACCGCCTTCTCAAGAAGAAATCTGTCGGGCACATTGTCCAGCGCATCCACTGCCACATTCGAACCGGTTAATATCTCCTCTGCATTGGAGGCATTGATCCTTACTTGATAAGATGTTACCTCTACTGCCTGATTTATTGAACCAACCACGGCAACAGCCTCTTCGGATTTGGACTTACCCAGGGCCTTTTCACTACACAAGGCCTGCCTGTTCAGATTGCTTTCATCAAAAACATCATGATCGACAACCACAAGGTGTCCAATACCAAGTCTGGCCAGCAACAAGATGACATGCCCCCCCAACCCCCCTGCCCCGATCACAGCAACCCGGGATCTTGCCAGTTTTATCTGTTCCTGGATAGAGATTATTTCCCTGTTCCGTAGATAGCGATAGGGATAAATTCCCAGGTTTAACGCCCTTAGATAGATATCGTTAATTGTGCAGTTATATTCATTTGATATCTTTATGGCTTCTTCTTCTTTCAAAACACACACAACCCGTTCTGCCGGATCTTTGATATTCGTCGATTTGTTCTCAATCTGTTGTTTTATTTCCGGATACATCTGGGAACTCATTATTTCTTTTCCTCATCTGTTATGCTTTTCTCAAGCAGATTTCGTTTAAGATTCTCTCTCGCCATTCCTGAAATAACGCGATATGGTTGGTCCCGGAGTTCCATGTCGGAAAAAAGCAACCCGATCCCCGGGCATTACAGTATCGTAGATATTGATTACCTTCCCATTACGAAAAATTCTCGTAACTCAGGTAGTTAGGTTGAAGACTGAAGTTTGTGTGATCGCGCATGATTTGTCCTTCTACCTTCATTCTATCCACCTGAGCAAATAATAAAGTAAATCTCTTTATTAGGATCAAATTATCGCTGATATCATAAGTCATGTCAATCCGGTTTAGAAAGGAAGATGCTATGTTCAAGATACCAGGAATCAACATGTCTGATCTTGATGATATCGGCTCCCTTGGGCAGAAAGCTCTGGGAATGGAAACGGATTTCAACAGGAACGAGGGTTTTGGCAGGCCTCATGATGGGGTATTTGATATCTCTGATGAAGAACTGGATACTGTACTTAACTTCGGATAATATTACTCCGGCAATTAAATATCTCAATATTGTCATTCCGGCGAAAGCCGGAATCCAGGAGGGGACTGGATGCCGGATCAAGTCCGGCATGACGGAGTTAGACTATCTAATTGCCAGGTTAATATCCGGTAGGCAATTGCTCAAAACTTTTGTTTTAGGCAATTGCCTGCCACTTTTACCAGTGACCTTCAACGTTAGCATCATCGGCCAAAGGTAATTTCCCGTCAAGATAGGCATTTACAGCATCTCTTATTGTACCGCTTGCATTATTGGCAACATTCACTTTTGCCGTCTTCAGGGCCTTAAACGCATTAGGCCCGCAAAATCCGGTAAGCAAAACCTCTGCTCCATTATTGCTAACCATGCTTGCAGCCTGGATACCGGCACCTTTAAATGCATTAACATTTTCGCTATTATCCACTGCCTCAAATACAAAAGTCTCGGAATCAACAATAAGGATATAAGCAGCCCTTCCAAACCGGGGATCAACTTCCGAATCGAGGTCAGGGCCTGTTGATGTAACAGCTATTTTCATTATTTTCTCCTCTGATTCTCATTTATCATTCTGTCTTGATTGCCCACAAGGCATGCTTCTTTCGCTACAAACGATTTATGCCATAATTACTGCTGAGCTCCACCACCGCCTCCACAAACCTGATCATCTCCAATTATTGACAACTTTCCGGATATCAGATCTTCCACAACCGGTCTTATTTCAGGCCGTATCTCGTCATGATAGACATCAATGCCGACCTGTCTGAAACCCATTAAAGGCCGCATCCCGATACCACCAACAATAAGGGCATTTACATTGTGCTCTGCGAGAAGATTTACAGGAACCATACACCCACCCTGGACATGGCTCTGGTTGGGAATGGTAGTGATTTCCTTTATTTCCCCCTCTTCTATATCTACAAAGGTAAAAACATCACAATGACCAAAATGTCCTGATCTTTGACCATCCAGGCCGCCAGCCCCTGTAGACGGTATTGCTATCCTTCCATCTTTCATTTTGAAATCCTCCTCAAATAAAATATATTAAATTTGTAAAGCGTCTAATTTCTTTCTTCTGCTCAATCTAACTCTTTCCTTTCAAGAAAACTTTTTTACTCTTAACAGTCCATCAAATATATTGGTTTATCAGCCATTAACTTCCTGAAAAAATAACCATAAACGAGGGGTTGTCAAGTTGAAGGTTTGCTGCAATAAAAAGAGGGGTCTCTCCACTTCAATGATCTTCATTAGGAGGAGACCCCTCGGGGAAAAGGAAATACATCAAAAGGGGGACATAAAGACTCTAAATCTCGAGCCAGGAATCTGAATATAAAGAATTGCCAAGAATGACCTTGGCTGTCTTGACATAGTCCTGTAATTCCTTTGAGAGAGAGGCTATATCAACATCCTCTTCATCCATGACCTTGTGGATGACTTCCACGATCTCAGGTTTTTCTCCTCTTGCTATAGAGATTAACTGATCATCATAGGCATCGGCGATACAGGAATACATCCCTTTCCTTTCGAGCATAACCATGTAGGTTTGATTCAGGATTGGCCGGAGATGGTCCGGGGGGCCATTGGAGATATTTGACAGTCCGCATGTTGATTTTGCCCCCGGCGCAATATCCTGAAGCATTTCCTGAAAGGCCATGAGGCTTATGAGCTGTGGCTGTTGAATGTTTACCGGTGTGACAATCCCGTCCACAAAGATATCTTCATTAGGAACTCCGGCTTCATTGGCCGCATAAATAAGCTCTACGGTAAGTGCCGCCCTTTCGTTCTCATCCCTCGGCAGCCCATCAGGCCCCCACATCAGTGCAATCATATTGGCCTTGTATTTAGCAGCAAGAGGGATCATTGCTTCATAACGTTCCGGCCTGCACATGATGGAGTTAATAATAGCCTTTCCTTTATGGACTGCAAGTCCTGCTTCCATTGCCTCAATATTTGAAGTATCCAGGCAAAGTGGGAGCGTATCGCCGATTGCTTCCTGGACTGTCTTTACTACAAACTCCATCAATTCCGGCCCGCCTTTCCTTGCGGGACCCAGATTGATGTCGATCCAGTCCATACCTTTTTCCTTCTGCCGTTTGGCTTCTTCGGAAATGGGAGCCGGATCTTTTTCCTTATATGCCTTCCCAATAACCGTGCTGATTACATTCAAATTCTCTCCAATCAATAACATGGTTTTGCTCCCTTTTTAAATTTAGATGTTGAAGTAAATTAAAACCATATAACAAGTTACTATGCCATGTCCTTCAAAAATTTGGGTAATAGAGAAGCATCCCTGGGTCCGATCATTATCTCCCAGTCTCCAAGCTCTTCTTCTAATTCCCCGCTGATGGACGCCGCATAACCAGGAATAACAATTTTTTTGTGGGCAATCTTATCTGCAATGCCGCACTTCTTAATAAACATACCGACCATATCCCCTGAAAATTTCCCCGCGGCCCAGGCAGTCATTACCGAAAGGCCTTCTGTATCCATAATAAGAAGCCAACTCGGCACCCTGCTGCCTTCAATCTCGCCACTGACAATGAAATATGTCAAAGAAAAATTGGTAGTTACAAGAACAGGAGAATCCTCCTTGGGGGAGCCAATCTCATAAATGCCTTGCGTAACTGTCATTGGCCGCTGTGGATCAGTGTATATATTCAGCCTTTCCAGCAACAGAGGAAAAAGGTTTTCGCCCCTGAAATCTGAAAGCACAACAATTCCAGCGTATTTGGCAACCAACATAGAGGCGATGAGCGTTTCCGTGTCTATGTTGCTCGCCATTTCACAGGGAAAGGTAATCGTCGGAAATCCCAAAGACCTATTTCCTGCCTTGAGCGCAGCCCTACGGATAGCTACCTGATCTTCAAAGACCTGCTTCATTTCCCGGGATCCCGAATCTAACACCAGATCTTTAAGACCCATTCCTGTTAATTTATCGCTTAAGGCAATAAGGTCATCAAGATTTTCCGCCTTCACTGCCAGCGGCAGGCCTGTTTCTTTGGCGAGGGTTCCCATGTCCTCTGCATTTTCATTGGTCGCTGCATAAAGAAGTGGTTTCTTAAATGCGCAGGTCTCCGCACTTGCCTTTAATACTTCTACTTTATCACTCATCAAGATCAGGCCAAACTCACTCTCCTCGGCAATCTTCTTGGTAACAGCCGAAAAAGATGCGCTATCCCCATTTACATCTTTCAATGCCACAAGCTGGGGTATCAGGTTCAGGCCAACCCTTTCATACTGAAAGGCATTCCATTCCTTCAGCTTCTTGTCCAGGGCATCCAAATTTATGTCCGAAGAAATCATTGCAGCAAGAGCTGTCGGATTATAAAATGTTTTTTCATGCCTGAACATGACCGTTTCCCCACCTGTTTTAAAGGCCCTCACACCGGCCCCTATTGCAACCGGCCTGATGGGAGGTGCAGAGGCCTCAGCTAATTGCTCCCTTGCCTCATCAGAGACATAAGGGCACGCATCCAACTCAGCCTTCCCTGAGGCCAGATTCATGGCAAAGGCAAGACAGGTCGGAACACCACACTCAGCACAGTTTGTCTTGGGCAACATCTTAAAAATCTGAATTCCAGTTAATCCCATAATACACTCCTAAATTATTAAGACGTAGATTTTCGCAGACATCCACAGATTTTAAATCTCAATAAATTGCGTTTATCTACGTCCGAAATAAATTTACTTTCACTCTTTACCCCACGATAGGATCCATCTTCAGGGCAGGATGGTCTTTCTCTTTGAGAAAGGCCAGGACCGATTCTTCATCAATCCCCACGGTCTCATCCGCAATCTTATCATAGAGGTCAGGTTCCCCCATTTCTGCTGCCCGTTTGTCTAAGCGCTCCTTGATCTCTTCTTTCAGTGACTTGGGCATCCACACCATGCGAAGGAGCCCGCCGTCACCCAACAAGAATTTGCCTTGTGTAATATTAAATTTGCCATGACCCACAAACCCGGGAGATGACTGTCCACCACCCATTACGCCGGCCAGGGTTGTAAATTTCATTCCACACGGGGTTTCCCCGCTGTAGTCCCTGTGTACCGTCATGATACCGTTGCATCCGGGAAGAACAGCCGCAATTGCCTCACAGCAACCGCATGTAGTCATTGGGTCATTGACAATGCTGTAAAAATTATAGTGGTCTATCGTTTGCCTCGAGGCCTTATAAATAAAATCATTAACGCCCTTGAACTGCCCCATTACGGGATCAAGGACCTCACCTTTTTCAACAGGCTGGTTTGGACCGGTGGGATTGATTTCAAAAGAGGCCTTGCAATCCATCCAGTTGTATGCCCCGCAAAGACCTGTCCTCTCCGGGCTGACCATACAGACATGGCTCGGCGCAAAGGACTGGCAAAGGGTACAGGAATAGAAGGTTTCCACGCTCTCATCGGTCATGGTTTCAACCCGCTCGTCCCTGGTCTTGTACTCATTCCTGGCCCTCTTTGTCAGGGCATCCACACCCTTCTTGTCCGTGTACAGAGTTACCTGCACCTTATCCAGGATACTCCCGAAGTCCTGATGCAGTTTGGCATGGAGAATGGTGCCGATATCCTTGAGCGTAAAGCCCTTTTCAATAGCATTGGCGCTTACCCTGATCCACGCAATATCCCTCTGGCCGATATGCATGATATATTGGGCATAGTTAATCAAGTGGTGGATCTGCCTTTCCAAGATGGGCTCAAAGTCAGTCTGCATCTCACGACCGGCGACCTGTACGTATATACCCAGGGGCAGACGGTCACCCTTCTTGATATCCTTGATATCCTTGCCGATGACTTCCACCTTGCCGTCGTCGATCTCATTCATCTCAGCCATTTTGCAGAGTTCGGTACACTGGGTCTTGCCACCGCCCATCTCAAGAAAGAGATCGTCCTTGCGGACTCGCTCACCCTCAAAGGCCGGGCCGTAGGAAAGAGGAATGTCGATTTCGGTGATGCTCACCTTGAGACCCCTGACTTCAACAGATCTGTCGCACATTTCATCATGCGGCACATTTGCTATCACGTGCTCATATGTACAGATGCCGGTCGGAAGGATCTCCGGAATATCCGTATCAGCTAATGTCGGAAAACCCCAGTTTACACAACCTGCCGCAGCAACTGCCCATTCGGTGCCAACATCACCAAGTGCGTTTACAAATGCAAATATCCGCTCCTTGTTATACATGAGTATTGTCTTATAATCGCCGGGCTGCACACCACCAAATGCCATTGCGGCCCTGTTTGCAAAACCAAGAGCAAATACGGCAGAAGAGATATCCGGACCAAAAGGCACAATCCTTGTGTTCCAGCCTACCTGCATGCCCGCTTCAATACATTGCTCAATTACAGTTGTTCCATTGTGGTTTGCAGCACAGAATATATAAAGGCTCTTCTTTTGGTATTCCTCAACTATCATCTTGGCTGTCTCCGGATCCGGCGCAGCGCCTACGATCGCGGCAAAACCGGGAGCAGAACCGTCAACGAATTCCACACCTCTTTTTCTCAGGATTACATCGTCTGCCGGGCCTACCCACAACTTACCGGCATCCAGGTCAGGATCTTCCTGTGCAATATAGAAATCAGGCTCGTTCAGAATGCGTATTGCCTCGCTGATCTCATATGCAAAAATTGCCGCCATGCCTGCATCCAGAAGAGGGCCAAGATAAGGCAGGTGGTTTTTACCTTTGATATGCGGGGGCAGGAGGCCGCGCGCAAACTCCATGGGTTTTTGCAGATCTTCAAGGGTTTCGACCTTCATACCTGTAAGAGAATATATAACCGGCAGAAAATAGCCGGTATTGGGAAACCCGACCTTTGTACTCGCATCGTAGGTTTCAAGGGCTTTTCTAAGTTCTCCTTCAACCTGTGAAACAACTTTGTAGCCGCCTTGAATGGCAGCGAACGCTACTAATTTAGACATATCTTCCTCCTTCGTTGAGGCTTTTAATTTTTACGCTTCCAATGCCTGGCGATCGGCCATATCCATCAAGACCCTTTCCCTGGCTTTGTCTATACCGAGTTCTTTACGCTTCTTGTCGATATTGGCGATCATCTTGTGGGCGTGCTTAATCGGATCTGGTTCCACGTCCCACATGCCACCGTAGATCTCTTCAAATTCCTTGCAGAGATAATCATGGAACACCGGAGCTCCGGATGTGGGGAATGTTACTCCAAAGACCGTGTAAATGCCCGATGCAACCACATATTGGCCGATACTGATGGCCTTTTCACTCATCCATTCTGGGGCGCTCCCGGCCACAGGCCAATCGCTGATGTCGTTTCCCAGACCGCCTGCCTTGACCACCTCTGTGGCGGCAAGAAGAACACGGCTGTTGTCAACACACGAGCCTAAATGAAGCACGGGCGGAATACCCACCGTCTCACACACCTCAGCCAGCCCGGGCCCGCAGAACGAGGCCGCAGATTCAGGCGTCAAAAGCCCTTCCATGGCGCAGGCTATGCCATTGCAGCCGGTGGTAAGAACAAGAACGTCATTCTTGATCAGCTCCTTTACGACAGTGAGGTGACCCTCATTATGCCTTGTTCTCACGTTATTGCAGCCAACTACACCGGCTACGCCACGAATACGGCCGTTAATAATATTATCATTCAAGGTATAATAGGTACCTCGAAAGGTCCCGCCGAGATGATATTTGATAGATTCCACACCAAATCCGGCCACCTGACTTGCTTTGTGCTGCGGGATCATTACATCTGCCCCGCGATTTTCAAAGTTATCAATGGCCATCTTAACGATCCGCTTGGCATCTTCTATGGCATGGTGTTCGTCAAATTCAATATGAATGACATTGTCCTGTTCCATCTTTGCGATAGGGTGGGTTGTGATAAGTTTGGTATGAAAGCACTTGGCCACATTGGCCAGGTTCTGAAAAATACACTGGATATCGACCACCATTGCATCGCAGGCCCCGGTTATTATTGCAAGCTCCTGCTGCAGGAATGTTCCTGCGGACGGCACGCCGTGGCGCTGAAGTATTTCGTTTGCCGTACAGCAGATGCCACCAAGCTGAATGCCTTTTGCACCCTTTTTCCTGGCATAATCGATCATCTCCTCTGAATCCGCCACAGCGACAATCATCTCGGACAATACAGGTTCGTGCCCGTGAACTATTATGTTTACATGATCTTCCTTCATGATGCCGAGGTTGGCCTCGGACTGGATGGGAGAAGGGGTCCCGAAGAGGATATCCTGGAGATCGGTTGCCAGCATGGAACCGCCCCATCCATCCGCAAGGGCCGCTCTCGTGCCCTGTTTGATCAGGTTCTTGTAATCCTGGTCCACTCCCATGTGGGTGCGGTGCATGATCTCGACAATCTCCCTGTCTATGTTTCTCGGAAGTACCCCCTGTTTCTTCCAGATTTCGTAACGGGCTTCGGGGGCTCGTTTGAGGTAAAGCAATTCTCCCTCGGCCTTGCCCCATTCATTCATGGCGACTTCACCAACTTCAAGGGCGACCTCGTCCAGGTCCCTGTCCACCTCTTCGCCATCCACCTCGACCGTGGTGGCAACTCCCAGCTCCTTTGCCACGGCAACGAGTTTGACTGTATCCTTGATTTTATAGGCGTCTGTCTCCTTTCTTGCGGCAGAGAGAAATACCTCTGCCACGCTCCTGCCATGGTCTGAATGAGCCGCAGCACCCCCGGCGATCATTCTGATGAAATTACGGGCCGCTATGGTGTTTGCGGTTGCACCGCAAAGACCCTTTCTCTCATCCTCACCCTCTATGCCGCTTTTCGGGAGAGGGAGGCGGCATGGTCCCATGGAACAGTTTTTACAGCATGTGCCCTGAACTCCGATGTTGCAGGGTTTCATATTTTCGGCCCTGTCAAAGATCGTTTCCACTCCCAGTTCGTGGGAACGGGCTATCATCTCCTGTGATGCCACATCAATGGAGGCCTTAATCGGATCAGCCAGCTTCTTTTTCTTCTCCAGCTTAGCCACCTTAACTTTTTCTTCTGCCATCTTGAGGTTCCTCCTCATAATTATATTGAATGTTTTCGATCAAAAAACCTGTCTGAGAATCTTAGATTATCAGATCATTTAACAATTACCACTTATCTAATTCTTTTGTGTATCCTGTCCAGTATCTCAAGCAGTTTCTCCTGTTCGGTGTTCTGGACCTTTGCTGCGGTCATGCTTACCTTTTTCTTGGCAGTGACGGATCTTCCTGCAAGACGCTTTCTATTCTCCTCTGCACGTCTTCTTCTTACGCCGTCCTCTTCTTCCTCCCTCTTGGCCAATTCTTCAGCTTTGACCTTTGCCTCTGCCTCAGCTTTTGCTTCCGCCCTGGCTTTTTCCTCTGCCTCTGTCTTTAGTCTATCATCTTTTTCAGCTTTGACCTTTGCTTCTGCTTCAGCTTCAGCTTTTGCTTCCGCTCTGGCTTTTTCATCGGCCTCTGCCTTTAGTTTGGTCTCATCTTCCGCCTTCATCTCAGGCTCTTTGGCCTTAACCTTCTCTTCTGTCTTTTTCTCTGCCTTCGGCGCCGGTGCAGGTTTTGTTTCTTCTTCCTTTAGTTTTGAAGGGGCTTTTTTCTTTGCCTTAGCCGCCTTTGGTTTCGGCGCCGCCTCCGGCTCCCCAAAATCCAGGTTCGGATCAGGTGATAAGGAAAGAAGATCTGCTTCCTGAGCCTCTAATTTTTTAGAGATCTCCTGAACATCGTCTGCCATACCCCCGTTGATCATTAAATCGATAAATGAACGGGTCAGCCGGACAGATTCCGGATGCCTTAGAATGACTATGTCGGCGCCGCTGAGAAGATAACAAACAGCTGCCGTTGTCTCCATCAGAATTCCGCGTCTTTCCGGGTCACCCAGTAAAGGAGCATCATCAATGGTCTGGTTTGCCTCTTTACACTTCCAAACCTCATTTCCAACGTTACAGATCATGGGGGCCTGGAGTTTGTCATCCTCCTGGGTCAAGGCAGCCATCATGATACGTTCCATCACGGAATAGCTGTATTCCAGGCCATATCCAAGACCTCCTGTCGTGGGATCTATTATGATTTTATCGTTTTTTACCCCAAGGTTTCCAAGTAAGATATTCAATTGCTTTGCGAGGTTTACATCAATTGGTGAAGACGAAACAATGGCATGATTATAACCAAGAGCGCTGGCGCCTACGCCCTTATGGTTCGCTTCTTCAACCGGAGAAAGGGCATAATTTTTCCCCTCGCATGATTCTGAAATCTTTTTCAAGACTTCTTCATCCTTCTGGTTATTTGCCGTACCCCACAAGACAAGCGGCACATCAACGGCATCTGATACCTTTTTGGCCATTTCAGCAGCTTCATCAGCGCCCTTATCCATTCCATTGGGATCTGTGCTCTTGAGCTGGAGTGCAATTATGTCTGCACCATATTCATCCACACACTTCTTGGCCCAGGCATCAGGCGAAGAAATGACATCTTTAAAGGGTTCTATTGCCGCTGCCGGCCATTCCTCAGAAGGATCATAATCCCATATCTCCATTGCAATTTTTGGGGGATTGGGCATATTCCCCTCAAAGAGATGAAAAGGGTATGAGTCTTCTCCTCCTAGCTTAACGGCACCGGATCCCGTTCCAATAATAACTTCCCCTATTTTTCCAGAATAGGACTGTTTGGGAATCTCAAAGGCCAATTTGTCTACCTCCTTATTTAGGTTTTTACTGTTTTTATATAAAACACTTTCGTCATTAAAACCATTTATTGTTTTAATGGTCTTTGACAAATATTACACATATTAAGGCATCAAACAACCTCTTTCTCAGAGGAAGTAAAAAATCATTATAGCTGTAATATAGCTGTAATGTAAATGACGGCTTTTTTGTTGTCAAGCAATTTTTTATGACAATTCAGAACATTTTACGCAGAATTTTATCGCTAAGAAACTAATAGCCTGATCAGGAGTCAACCACCACCCCTAAAAAGGGTGGCTTGAATTGTGACCCTAAAAGGGTCTTTGACAAAACACTATTCACCGCGGAGGCGCAGAGGTCGCAGAGAAATGATTTCCTATTTTGCTTTTCGCTGAGACGCCGAAAAGCAAAATCCATTCACCTGCGGTAGGTGGATTTCCTCAAAGCGATCCTCTATTTTATAGTTGCTGAGCATGGACTTTTACACCCGCAGCTTCAGCTGCCGAGTGGTTTTTCATCGCCGCCTTCTCAGCGGCGATGAAAAAAGATAGCCTCCTCCGCGTTCTCTGTGCCTCGAGCG
>Ga0233412_10000865_pt1 | contig 16758 bp, 23 predicted proteins | sample Na_anoxic_4_MG_FD_180667 | JGI IMG/M metagenome (GOLD analysis project Ga0233412, IMG submission 180667) | Seawater microbial communities from Saanich Inlet, British Columbia, Canada - Na_anoxic_4_MG | ecosystem: Environmental > Aquatic > Marine > Inlet | place: Canada: British Columbia...
GACTTTTTTATTATAGATACATATTAGGTCATATAAATTTAATTTGAATATACTCTACCTTTCAATCTAGGAATTAAATCTACAATTTGTTCTACTTCTACATTTTTATATATCTGATTCACTAAATCTTCTCTATTTAATTTTTCAATCGTAGTTTCTCCACCAAGTCCAACTACTTTTGTTAAATCAATTGATATATAATTAGTATAAACTTTTTTCATTTCAAGGATAGTCATTATATTAATGAATCTTTTTTTCTTATCCTTCTCAGCTTTCTTTTTCTTCAACTCTATAATCATATTGTTGAAGCCATCTTTCATTGTTTCTCCGAATTGTTTTATTATTTTCATTTTTCTATCTGAAGTTTTCGCATAATGCGAATCGTACTATTATTATAATTTAATTGGTAGTCGCCGAAACTCTCTTTTTGTAGGCATTTGCCCAGTTTCTGCAAGTAGTTACAGGTTTTTGAGCAGCTAAACTTATTTGAGGCCAAGTAAAGCCAGCCATTTTCATTTGTTCAATCATTCTTTCCTCACACTGCTTAGAGTTCTCCACTAACTTATCTTTATTATCTTTTTCACCCTGTCCTTCTAAGTATTTCTTTCTTTTATGCTCATCCTTCTTTTTATTATACTCTATATCACATATAGTATCATTTTTCAAGAACCTTCCCATCATATAAACCATATTCTGTTTAAATTTAAGGTATTTGTTCTTCCAGTAGTAATCAATGGCCATAGCATTCTTTAATTTAATCATTCTAAAGATTCCCCTATCATATTTCTTAGTTTTATTGTTATATGATTTCACAACTTCAATTAATACCTTTAATCTTCTCTTAGCAAGAGTTGCATCCAGGTCTGAGTATGCTGGGAGTAATAATATATGTATCTGATTCTGATTCCTACACTCTGAGATGTAATCAGCAAACTTTTCCTTAGCTCCACCTCTTTTACTTCTACTTAAATCTCTTCTTGATTCATCTAACACATTAATTATATGTTTTCCAGAATTAAGTGAAGCATTCATATAGTCTTGAGTATTAAAATGTATTTGAGGTATTCCAAAATTCTCTTTTAGCACTGATGAAATGTATGGACCTAGTGTTCCTTTAACTAATTCTGATTTTCCAGTTCCTTCATTACCAAATACAACTATAAATAAATCATCATCATCTAATACTTCTCTTAGTTCATTATCTAAAATGGATTTTAAACCATTTTGAATAAAATACTTCTTTCCTTTAAACATAAAGTTCGCCATTTATCTATACATCTCATTTTTTTTACTAATATCATATACTCCATACTTATTCATAATCTCTAATATCAACATATTCAATTTCATTAATACTTTTAGATTGATTAGGTTTGTATGATTATAAAAGTAAGCCATATATTCCCTTTGTGGTTTAGTAATGTGTTTTAATCTCTTAGTTTCATTCAATTGATAATACATGAACATATAATCTTTAACTGCTTGCTCATAATAACTTTTATTATTATTAAATTTAAAATTAACTACTGCTGCATTAAATTGTTGAGAATATTGAAATAAAATATTCCTAAAGTTTGTATAATCAGCAATAGTCTTACCTTTATTATCTCCAAAACCAAAATCATCACTATCTATTTTAATATCTTCCATTTTAACTAATGGCAGCAATCACTGCACTTTTACTACTACTTATTGCTACTCTTGTACATTCAGCTAAAGCATCTGATTGATTTTGAGAGTACAATATCATAATTATTCCTACTGCTATTACAATTGGTAAAGCAATCTTAACCCAACCTTTAAAGTTTTCTTTATTCATATCTTCTTTAGCACTATCTACAATATTCTTTTTTAAAATCTCACCACTAATAGTAAGTGAGGTATTAATAAACGGATTTCTAGGTACGATGTCATTAGGGTCACACTCAAGGACTGGAATTCCAGAGAACTCTTCATACTTAGAGTAGTAATCATATTTAACCATCCCATTTTTAACTTTTCCATTTTCTTTGTAAGTATATTCTATAAGATTTGCTACTTCTTTAATTTGATATATAGGTTTTCCATTAGCTACCCAAATTTTTAATAATACTTTATTTTTATTCATTTTTGCTTTCATTTTATATAATTTCAAAGCAAATCCTAAACCTACAGTTTTATTAACCCATACTAACATGATTCCAGCAATCATGAAAGCCACAAAAGCAGCGAAAGCTACCCACATATTTAATCCTATTGTTTCTAACATTTTTTATCCTAACCTCTTTTTAATTGCATCCATAAATCCGAAACTTCTTTTTTCTTCAGCTACTTTTTGGATGTCTTCGTTTTTCACAGCTTGAATAGTCATCACACTGTGTTGTGCTGCATTACCTTTATAACCCATTGAAGTAATTGATGTGTCCATAATCTTTCCAATATTTCCCATGTCATCAATATATTCTGGAGTACCATTCTCAAAATCATAAGCATCATATAATTGTTTTATATTAGTTTTATTCTTTTCAATAGTGTCTAGGAAATAATTATGTTTCAATCCTTTTACATGAATAATTAATTTTGCTATTTCAGCTCCAGATAAATCTAAGATGTCATTAATTAAATAATCTCTATTACAAGCTTTAAAATATTCAATTAATTCTTCTCTTGAGTCTATCCTATTAACATTCTTTTTAGTTTCATGTAGTTTGGCATCCTCTTTTACTCTAAGGTCAATAATCTTTTCAATGTAATGATGATTCCTATAAGTCCTAGAGAAATGTTTTACATCTACTCTATCATTATTATCAAAGAAAGAATATTTAACTTCTCTTGGTAATTCTTTAAAGTTTTTAGAAGTATCACTTTCTTTAGACATCTGATGAGCAAAAGCTAAAGGATTTACTGGAGCATCTTCAAAACTTGGAGCTTCTCCATCTGATTTTTCATCAAAATCCAAATCATCCTCTAGAGATTCATCATCACCACTATCATTCATATCTGATTCATCATAATCTAAATTAGGTTCTTCAATTTCTTCTACTTCTTTTTTCTTTTTCATTTTATTTCTAATTCCTCTTTAAATTTATCTAACATAGATAGACCTAATAAAAACATCATAATTAAAAATAGTCCAGCAAACAATTGGCCTATTAAAGTATAAACCATCCCACCAAAACCAATTAAAGCTAGATATTTCTTAAATGTCATATATCTTTTCATCTTAACTTTAATGTGTTCTAGATTCATCTTATTCCTAACTCCACCATCTGAGTATGTTTTAATTTCTTTAAAGCATTAACTGATTTTTTAATATTTAGTTTATAAATACCAGCACACTGTTTAATCATTGCCATATCCTCAGTTTTGATAATCTTTCTCATAATATCCTCTTTCTCTTCAAAAGTTTTCTTTTTCCAAGCAGTAAGATTAGATTTAACTGGGTCTTTAAAATGTAAATCAAATAATTCAATTGCATGTTTTTTATTTGTATCTACTCTTTCAATTCTAATTTTAATTAAAAGTTTCTTTTCTTCTTTTGTGATTTTTTTTACCTTATCCATTTATCTCATATCTCGCTGGGTATGTTTCAGTTTTAAGAATTAAATTCAATTCTAATAAAATATTTATACTTTCAGTTAATCTACCATAATTACTTCCAGCAATTATACTTAAATCTCTTGAGGTATTCAAAGGGTATTCTTTAATAAACATATAAACTACAATGTCTTTATAACTTAAATTATTAATATCAATTCCATTTAATTTTACCATAAATCAAACCTCCTACAAATAAACTCCAAACTAAATTAACTAACTTCCAAATTGCTGATGCAAATATTGACAACTCTAGATTTAACTCAGGAGTTTCATACTCTTCAAGCAATTTTATCTCTAAAGAATTAGTTTGAATATTATTTTGTTCTTCTAAACTTAGCTGTAAATCCCCTATAATCCCAAATGTCATATAGCAAGCTAAGCCTATACAACAATAAAATAAGATTATCGCAATACGATTTTTATATATATTCCTATAAAATAAGAATTGTTTTAAATCCATTGTAATATTTTATAGTGTTTAATCTTTATAAGTTTTCGCATAATGCGAAAAGAGAAGTTTATTAATTATTCACTTCAAATCCTTGTACTTGAAACCTATGACTAATTAATCCTGTAAAATCATCATTTAAAGTAATCCCAAAACTGTCATTATGGTAACCATGCAATATAATTGGTTGTCCTGCCTTCTCAAAAGTTAATCTAATATTAAGAAATTGATTTCCACTTCCGAAAGTTTCTAATGCAATGTCGAATGAAAACGCTCCCCATTCTCCATTAGTCATTATTGGTTGTGAATTAGTTAAATTGTACCTTACTCCCTCACGCTCAAACCAAATAGTAACTCCTTCAGTTAAGGTAATCCCATTTCCATAATCACCACTATCAAAACTTCCACTATCTTCGATACTAATTAACATTCTGGATAAATAAAAAGTTTTATTAAATTCAGGCTTAATATAAAAGTCTTGTTCAGTTATTGAATAATCTCCATTAGCATTTAAACTTCCTGTATGGTCGCCATTAGTATCTAAGAATGTATAAATAGGTACATAAGAAGTTACTTGCATATCATTTTCAACTTTCAAAGCTCCAGTAACATCATTAATAATAGAATTACCATTACTATCTCTGATATTCCCATCGTCTGCTGGAGCAACACTACACCCAGTTAAGAATAATAGGCCTAATAAAAATATTAATACTTTATTCATTTTCCATACTCCTTACCTAAAGTAATATTTATTATTGCAAGTATCATAAAAAACCACATCACAAGCACTAAGAACGATTGAACATTAGCTATTCCCATTCCATTAGAACTTATATCCTCTTGAACGAATTGTGTATGAGTTGAGTTTATCTTTTCCACTTTAGTATAATCCACCAAATCAATTGATGCACTTTGTAATATTACAAATCCTAGAAAGCTTAGAAATATAACTACAAACATAGTATTGTTTGAAGTAGTAAACTTATCTAAGATAAAGAATATTCCCATGATTACTATTAGTCCTATATATATTAGTATATCCATTTTTATTTAATTATGTTTTTGTTTCTTTTTATATTTTACTATTTGTTTGTATAGTTCTCTCCTATCACCAATGAAGTGAGAGTGCTTTTTAATTAAATTATAAAGCATTGTTAATTCAACTGAATTACTTTTATTCATTAATGCCATGATGCTTATAGACCCCTTCATCTTGAAAAAAATAGGTAAGCCATAAACCCCACAAACATAAATAATATAAACAATATAGTTTGAGTAATTTGTTCTCCAATAATAAATATTTGATAACTACTTATACTCAGCAACGCCATAGTAATAAAAACTGTTATACTATTTGCTGATACTCTGTACGCTATTAAGAAAGTTACAAATAGTATTAGTAAGAATAATCCTACTAAAAACCATTGTCCTCCAAAAAAGGTCACTGCTGTTCCTGTTTCTCCGAATGTTCCTTCTATAAATCCCATTTTATCTACCTATAATGAACTTAATCATTGCGAACATATACATCACGCTAAATGGCACTCCTATTAAAAAGTTTAAAGGATATACTAAGTTCCATAATAAAAATATAAAACCAATTATAAACATCAAAGCACTTTTCAATAAATTAAATCCTACCTTAACCCAATCAATAAAAGCAAATACTCCAGTATCAAAAATTCCAGCATTCCCTTCAGTTGAACTTACAACCTCACTTAATTGAGATAATGGAGTTCCATCAAATTCTAATTCTCCTGAAACACTATTATATGAACCTAATATACTTGTTCCATTAACAGTAATGTATTGTTGTACTGCTCCTTTGCTATCTGCTATTGCTGATAATCCTAAAGGGTCATCTCCAAATATTTGTGCTGGATATAAAACAGCGAACAAAGTATTTACAATTAATCCTATTATTAAAAATATTTCTAATTTCATTTTATCTTTTACCTCCTATATATAATACCATCGCTATGAATCCACCAGCTATTGCTATAGTCCATGTTAGCCATCCAACAAATGCAAGCCCAGCAAATAATGGAATCACCATCAAATTAACTCCACTCATTCCTAAAGTTCTATCCATAATTAATATTCCCATGATTAGTATCATCATAATTATCCATCTAAATAAAACTGTATCTTCTTCAGTGCTTGCTCCAAAATCCTCAGCAGTTTGTAAGAAGCTATCATTTATAAACGAAATAACTATATAAGTTTTTTCTACAGTATATGATTTAGCATCAATGAAATATGTTAATGTTGAAGTTATCTTAGTTTGGTTTGTACTTAAAGGAATTAAATGGTCATAACTAAAAGTATTTCCTGAAGGGTTAGTGCTTGTGTCTGAATAGATTGTACTTCCATTCCCCCATTTAAGAACCCACTCCATATAAGTAATGGAGCTTCCACTAATGAAGGAAGTAAAAGGATAAGTTATATTATCATTCAACATTTCTCCACTAGGAGTAAATGAATAACTTAGTTCATCAATATATTCAAAAGCTACTGAGGTTTGCAATAATCTAACACTATATGTTTTTACTGTAGGTATTGTTGAAGCTGTTGCTGAAACATAATCATCCTTAGTAAATATAACATTATATTCATTTGCTGGGTCTAAGTAGAAGAACGCTACTCCATTTACAGCAGTGTATTTCTGTGACAAGGTTAAGAAAGTTCCATTAATCAATTGTTGAATCTCTACTAATACATTTTCTAAAGGGTCTGCTGATGCTGAGTCCTCTACTGAGAAAGTATAAACCTCACTAATCAAACTACTAAACAAATACCCTTCAATACTAATTGAAGTGAAAGGAGTTAGGTCAGCATAAAATGTAGCATCTGAATAGTTAGCACTTGAAACAACAATAGTTATATCTCCACCTGGCACTTCATCATAATCTTTACTGAAATTAGTTTGACTAGTAAAAGACACACTATCAGTTGAATTGTAAATACTAACATCAAATGTTAATTGAGCTAAGCTATCACTATCATACATCATAATAGACATTGTAACAGGTGCAATTAGAGTAGTTAAATTAATAATTGAGCTTTCATTAATAAAAACATAAAAGGTTTCATTCTCAAAGCCGAACTTGTTAAACACTAAACTATTATTACCTAAACCTAAATCATAAGTTTTAATTTGTAGTAATGTATTATTAGTTGAATAATCTCCAGTTGAGTGAGTTACTGAGAAATCACTTAGTGCTGTAGATAGTACTGAGTTATTAAAGTATAAATTAATATATGGATTAATAAACACATTACCATTTTCTACTAAAGTATTTCCTACACTATCAATTGCAGTAATAGTATAACTAATATTTCCATTTAGTGTTGAAGTAAAACTGCTTGAGTTTAAAGCTACATCTTGAGAGTCAATACTTATGTTACATGAAACTAAATTAGTATCAGTACAACTTGAATTAAAATCAAATGTATAACTATTATACTCTGATAAGATATTATTATTTATTACTGGCAATGTTGTATCTACAGTAAAAGTGCTTGTAGTATTAGTTAGTTCTCCAGTTAGATTACTTAATATAGTTAAATTGTTTAATCCTTCTACTCCAGTTAAAGTAAGATTAGTTGAAGTGTTACATGAAGTACATATACTAATTTCACTTGCTCCATTCAATATATATGAAAGGTCTGTGTTTATATCAGTTGAAACATTTAAAGGAATTGAAGTAGTATTAGTTGATGAAGTATCTACTGGAGTATTAATAGTAATTACTGCTCCTGATGGGAACGCTTCACTAATTGCAAACATCCCTTTAGAAGTTGTTTGGTCAGTATAAGATAATACTAATGTATTATCAGTTGTAGCTATAATATCAATATAATGGACTCCATCTCCTCCACTAAAAACACTTAAAGTTTTTGCATCCCCTCCAGTAAGATTAAAATTTACAAGTTCTCCTATTGTAGTAGCTGCATTTTCTGAATATCCTACATATAATCTTTCATCAAATTCAACTATAGCATTAGCTCTTGAATCAATAAATGTAGTTGGAGTTCCACAATTACTTCCATCCAAATCACAACTTACTAAAGTTCCAGCAAAAGATGAAGGGTTATCACTATATGTTACTTTAATTTTATTATCACTCCCTTCAATAATATCAATGTATGAGTGAACTCCACCATCAATTTGTTTTAATACTCCTTTATTAGTTAAATCTAAATCAAAAGTATAACACCAAAGACCAGCAGTAGCTACTTGAGCACATGCTAATAATTTATCATCACTAGTTTTTACTAATCTAGCATATGTTGAAGTTGAAGTAATCAAATTAGTATTCCCAACACAACTACTCCCATCTAGTTTACAAATATTTCCTACAAAATTATTTACTGAATCGGTAAATCCCACTACAAAATCTGTGCTGTTTAATTTAGTTGCTGTTTGATAATTAGTAGTTCCTGAGTTGAATTGATAATACCCTGATGCTGTAGTTAAATCATATTCAAAATATCTATAATACCCATTAACAATCATAATAATTCTATTATTTGTATCATCATCAAATAATGCTAAATCATTTGTACCTGCACTCATTCCTACACTTACAGCAGTGTCACAAGTAGTTCCATCTAAATCACAAGTATTTAATTTAAAAGCACCTCCTGATTCTTTATAAAATACTGCAAGTCTTCCATTACTTAATTCAATTACTTCTGTAGCAGTTACTGCTCCATTATAAAATTCCTCATTAGTAAAAGTAATATTATCTAAATCAATAGCACTCACTCCAGTAATTAAAGTTAAGAACATAAGAAAGAATATAATTATTCGTTTCATTCATTCCCACCAGACACTGTACCTAATACCCATTTTAATAAACCGAATATTATAACAAACCCAATACTTCCCATCATGAAATCAACTGCTGGGTCTTGCCCAGCATTAACTGAAATCGCTACAGCTAACAATGCTTGCACTGCTGGCCATAATGAAAAGAACACTACTAATGTGATTATAACTATAAACACATTCCCTAATAAATCTCCTTTCTTATTATCAAATATCATTCTATAGTAACCTCTTGATTCTATTTTTTATAAACTTATTTATTTTTATCTCAGATTTCTCTCCTTTAGTATCAAGTCTGTGAGCCCTTTTCTCCACCAATTCTTGAACTAGAGTAGATTTACTTCTCTTTACTCTAAACTTATTCATTTTGGGCGTCCTAGAGTCCTTCTTTCTAGTTTTACCATAAGCTTTAACTGTCATTGATGCTAAGATTGAATTATCTATAGTATCTCTTGCTAATGTTAATGCTTTATTATATGGTAAATTTGTTCTGATTGTTTTAACCTTTCCTTTAATTTTATATGTTATAGCTCCAAGTTTATGTTTTGTAGGATTTTTATCCCAATCAATATTAGATTTTAATCTTCTAGGGACAATCTTTTTTGGTGGAGTCTTTCTAGGAGGACTCCTCATAGGAGGAGTCTTTCTTGGAGGAGTCTTTCTAGGTGGAGTCTTTCTTGGAGGAGTCTTTCTTGGAGGAGTCTTTCTTGGAGGAGTTTTTCTTGGAGGAGTCTTTCTTGGAGGAGTTTTTCTTGGAGGAGTCTTTCTTGGAGGAGTTTTTCTTGGAGGAGTCTTTCTAGGTGGAGTCTTTCTTGGAGGAGTTTTTCTTGGAGGAGTCTTTCTAGGTGGAGTCTTTCTAGGTGGAGTTTTCCTAATTGAAGTTCTAGATAGTATTAATATTTTCCTTCCTTTAATTCTTAGCACAGGAGTATTTGAGTTAGGGATTCTCCTTCTAACATTAGGCGTTTCAATATTTATTTTCCTACCTAATTTATTGGATAAATCTTTTTCCAATTTAGATACTTGTGCATCTGTAAGCTTCCCAGCTTTAGCTTTAACCATTTGTTTCTCAATGATTTTAGTAGGAGTATAAACTTCAGCAGTTACAAAAGTAACTTTCTTTCCTTTAATATATGTAAACCCTACTTGTTTAATTCTTTTTACTAAATCTCCTGGAGCTAAAGTAACTTCTAATTCAGTTCCAGCTTTAAATATAGTGCTACCTATAGGTTTGAATTTACCTGAACCTGATTGAACTTGCCATTCAATTAATCTATTTGTTTCAGCTACAGTTAATTTAGTTCCTTTCTTTAGTTTATTCTCAACACTCTTTAAAGCTTTAGGGAATTTAGCTACTTTTGCATTCTCAAATATTAATACTTGAGGTTTATCAGAGGTTAATTTAAAATTACCTCTCACTATGTCCATTAAAGAAGCAGTCTTAGCATCTTTAGAAATTCCTAACCTACTTTTCCTGAATCCACTTGCTGGGTCAGCATATAAACTTCTTTCTAGTAATGTGATATTAGGTGCTACATTTTTTTGTAACCATTGATTTACCCATGCAAATTCTTTCTTAGTTAATTTAACTCCTGAGTCAAATTTCTTTAACATATTTTTAACTGGAGTGGGGAAATCTATTTCTCCTTTAGGGAATTGTTTACTTTTCCCAGCACCTAATACTGGCTTTCTAATAATTTGTTTTCGTTTTAACCATGAAGTTAATTGAGATGCAGCAGTATTAACAGCAGTTATCTCTTGCCCAGCCAATTTAACTGCTTGAGATAGTGGAGTAGCTCCAGATTCTACTGATTGGGATTTTAATATTAGTCCTGGATTTTTAGTGAACTTCTTGAATTGTCCTGGCTTTCTATTATTTAATAAGTCTGAGATTGAAGCAAAAGGTCTTTTAAATGATAAAGGTTTTACTCTTTCTTTTAATAGTTTAGTTTTACCTTTAACTTTAAATGTTTCTTCTGGAGTTGTTTTAATTTTAAATGAACCATTTATTTCTTTAACATATTTAGGATTCAATTTATTCAATAATTGAAATATCTTTTTCCCTCCTTCTAATATTTTACCTGGAGCTAAGTATGCAACAGTTTTAGTTACAGTCTTTACTGGATTATTTAAGAAAGCTTTCATATACTCTTTCCCACTAGATTTAGCAGCTAACCCTACTATAGCTAAAGCTTTTTTAGGTTCAGTTAAAATAAACTTAGCAGTATTATAACTCCCAGTTGCTAAAGCTAATATGTCTTTTTCTAAAGGATTTTTTTCTCCAGCATTCAATCTAGTGCCTAAACTGTAACCATAATTATATGGTGCAGTCACTACAGCCCTAACAAATAAAACTAAATCAGTTCCTACTTCATATAACCCTAAGGCTACATCTTTAGGTGCATTCTTTAGTAAAGTCATTTGTTCTTTATTTAATCTGTCTGAATTTTTATTAACAATATCCACATACTTATTTTGTTGAGTAGGAGTCATTGATTGTCCAGTAGTAGCTAAATTAATTATATTTTGCTCAGGAGAAGTTAATCTTAAAGTATTAATTGTGAGTTTTAGTTTAACTGGAACATTTATTTTGTCTTGAATAATCCCAAACAATGCTCTTTTAGCATTCTCTTTTTGAAATACATTTAAATTAGAATTATTATCTATAGCTAAAAGTTTATTACTTAACTCAGTCCTTGTTTTTATTCTCAATTCTTCACTCTTGATTACTTTAGTTCTACGAATAATCTCATTTTGTGCTGATTTATTTAATTTAAATCTACCTTTTTGGATTATTATTCCTTGTTTAGTTTTAATTTCTGCTTGCAATCCTTTCTCTTTCTCTAATTTTGCAAGTGCTGCTTTCTTTTGTGCTAAAGTCTTAATCTCAAGAGCATCAATTTTAGCCAACTCCTCAGTTATCTTTCTTTGTTCAGCTAAAGATATATTATTATTAATTGTTCTAGAAGAACTTTTACCTCCACTACTACTTTTTCTTGTAATAGTTGTCGTAGTTTGACCATTAGTTGTAGATTTAATAGTTTCAGTCATACCATCCGTTGATAATGTAGCAGTTATATTAGTTATTGGTCTTGAACTACTTGAACGGCTACTAGACCTTCGTTTTTTCTTTACTATTTTTATCTTTTGCCCACCAAAAGACTTACCTTTATCTCCAGCTGCATCACTTTCTATCCTAATTTCAGTCATATAATATATACTATGAAGAAGAAAGTTTATAAATGTTCACTAATTATAGAAAAAGATTGTTTAAAATTATTAAAAATGTGTATGTTTAAAAAATGTGAGGACTATATCTAAAATGGCATTAAAAGATATGTTAAAAGTCATTAAAAAAGGTTGAGGGAATTAAAGAACTCCACCCATTCTTGCAATCATATATAAAAATACTGCTGCAATTACTAATGGCACGTAACCTAATACTGTTCCAGCGATTCCAGATAAATTTAATGTTGCAATTGTATCATTTGCGATTGTCAAACCAATTGCTAAGATAAAAATTGAAGCAAAAGCTAAGTCCAAACCTGTTTTTGCGTTGAAGGATGCCATTTTATAGCACTCCTCCCATTCTTGCAATCATATATAAAAATACAGCTGCTATCACTAATGGCACATATCCTAAGACAGTTCCAGCGATTCCACTTAAAGCTAATGTAGTTATTGTGTCGTTTGCAATTGTTAATCCTATAGCTAAGATAAAAATTGAACCGAAAGCAATATCCATTCCTGTTTTTGCGTTAAATTCACCCATTGTAATTAATACATGGTTTATATTCTTTATAAAGTTATTTCGCATAATGCGAAAAGTAAGACAATTACAAATCATTACAATTTGGGTGCAGTTCTATTTGTGAAAAAACAGCTAAAAATACTAAGTGCACCCAACTAAACCCTCAAATATAGATAGTATAGGTGCTCTATCTAACATTCTAAAAAATTGGGTGCAGTTCTTTCAGTTTTTTCAAGACCCCAGACTACATATATATTTTTTTATATATAATAAAATAATATATTTTATTATTTTTTTGTGTGTGCATTTACCCAGATATGATTGCACCCATTGCACCTAAGTAGATATTATTATATTTATATTATTCTTATATTAATAGTATAGTATAGTATAGTAGTAGTATATATAGTATTAGTAATATTGAAATTAAGGGTGCAGTTGTGGGTGCAGTTGTGGGTGCAGTTAGGGGTGCAGTTATATAAGGTCACCCAATTATTGTAATTAATAGTAAGGTTTATAAAGATTCCTCACTAGAGTATATATATGGCAACTAAATCAAGTCTAAAAGTTTTCAATAAAGTGGAAAAAGCATTACTTCAATGTAATGATAAATTTAATGTTTATGAAGTTCAAGTATTAACTAAGTCCAACTATTATTCTATTCAAAGAATTTTAAATATATTAGTTAATAAAGGAATATTAAAATTTGATTCAGATTTTAATTATTATGAAAAGATAAATGAGGTTAAAATAGAATGAATAAAAATAACATGGAAATTGATATCGCCCAGATAAAAACATCCTTAGCATCAACTGATACTAATAATACTAAGAAATCAAACTATATAAACTTATCTGATTTTGAGTATATGGAACAATTTAATCTAGGATATTGTAAGTGTCAAGGTAAAAGACCTTTTGAAACTGCTTGGCAAAACACTCCATTAACTCATAAAACTATATCTGATTATGTAGATTTCAAAAATCAGAATAATTATGGAGTATTAACTGGAGTAAATGATTTAATAGTGATTGATTGTGATATTCCTTCAGATAAAAAAGATGCTAAATCTAAATTTCCTGAGAAAAAAGATATATTAATTAATCTTATTAAAGAGAAATTTCCTGAAACACTGGAAGTTACTACTGGGTCTGGAGGTAAGCACTTTTATTTTTATTGTCCAGACATGGAGCAAAAGATTATTATGGATTTGTTTGATAAGGAATTAGAAAAGGTTTTACATTGTGGAGAAATACAATATAAAGGTCAGCAAGTAGTAGGGCCTAGCTCATTACATCCTAATGGGAATTATTATGAAATCACTAATAAAAAATCTATTGCTACAATTGCTCTTAAAGATATTAAAGAAGTATTGGCTCTATATATGATAGACCATAAAATAGCTAAACCTAAAATAACCAGTAAAATGGCCAGTAAAAAACCAGTTCAAATCATAAAAGGGCAAAATGCACATCCTCAAGAGTATAATATATTGAGCGACCCAAAAATACATAAAATATTTAATATATCTGATACTGAAGAAACTATAAATCATCCAATTCATGGTTCAACTAATGGAGGTAATTTTAAGATAGATACTAAAACAAATAAATTTACTTGTTTTAGGTGTAATGTTAGTGGTGGTTCTTTGAAAGCTATTGCTTTAAAAGAAGGAATTGTGGAATGTTCTGAGCTAGATAATATTACTAATGCTCAATATACTAAAATTAAAGCTATAGGATTAAAAAAATATGGATTGAAGTTTAAAGATACTGACAAGCTCCAACAGTTCTTAGATGATTATAAGATATATTTTATTGAGTCTGCTGCTTCAAATATATATGGAATTTTGCATGTTGCAACTAGGACAGTTATATTAAAGAATGGATTGTGTAATCTAGCTGAACATCTAAGGTATCTTTTATGCTCTAAAGTATCTTTTGATACAGCTAACTCTTATATTCAATTTGAAAATGATAAAGGTAAAATGGTAAATAAAACTAATGAATCTTTTGTAAAAGGACTATTTGAAGTTAAAGGAGTATATAATGAAGGATTTAAACCAGTAGGTAAATTAACATTTGAAACTGAAGGTTTATCTTATTTAAATACTTATAAACCTAATCAATACTTAACTTTGAAAAAAACTGATGAAGTAATTGATTTTGCTAAAGAATGTCCAGATATTGATTATGTTATTAGTAATTTAACTTCTCAAGACCCTAAAGGAAAAACTTATCTATTAAAATTAATGGCGTTCATGTTACAAAAACCTTATGTGAGAACTGGGAAAGTAGTTTCATTTTATGGTAGTGAAGGTTCAGGGAAAGGTATTTTTTATGATAAGATATTATCTCAATTATTTGGAGAAAAACAATGTGCTTTTTTAGACCAATCAGATTTAGAAGGCCAATACAATGGATTAATGGCTGGAAAGTTAGTAGTATGGTTTAATGAGATTAAACATAAATCTAAATATGAAGATAAACTGAAAAAACTTTCAACAAGTAAAACTACTGCTTTTAATGTGAAATATGGTTCAAATTATGAAGCTGACATATATTTTACAGTGTTTGCTGATTGTAATGGAGAAACTCCATTATATGCTGGACATAGAAGGTCAGCTATATATAAAAGTGAGTCTTTAGGAGGTAGTAGGAGTGAGTCTGATAAGTTAGGCCCTATTCTTGCTAGTAAGATTCCTTCTCAATTATCAACTTTCGCTAAATACTTAATGAATTTAGAAGTTTCATTTGATGATATAAATAATGTATATGATACTCAAGCTAAAAGAGATATTGAAGAAAGAAATATGAGTAATGAAGAGAGTTTTATACATCACATGGGAGAATACACATCATGGGAGAATTTTCTAATTGCTACTCTTGATTCTCCAGCATATCCTAATGGTGTTCCTTTAGATAAAATCCATGACACTTATTTAAAAGATGGGTTTGTATGTATTAATGCTTTTTTAGATGCTTACAATGGTTTTTTATCTAAACAAAATCAAAAATATTCTAAATTAGATATGAGAAAATTTAAATGGATTTATGATAGTTTTAAGATAAATAGAAAAGATAAAACTCAGTTTATGAAAATAACAACTCATGGTAAAAGGAATTATTATATTTCGTTAGCCTTAGCTAATCAAAAATGTACTGCACAAGAGGAGGAAAAATAAATGGAATCAGATATAAATCAATTCAAAGATATATTAATTGCAAGTTCACAAGGCACTGAGTACTCTGAGGTTATTAAAGAGTGGGATGTGGGGTTTATTACTGAAAGCCCTAATAAATGTATTTGTGGTCAAGACATAATGGAGAATTGTCATATTAATAATAAATTAAATGGGAATGAGTTAGTTGTAGGGAATACTTGTATTAATAAATTTATGAATATAAATATGAAAAGTTGTTTTACTGGAGCTAAGAATGTAAAAAAGAAAAAGAATCCTACTAAACAATATATTGAGTATTGTTTGAATAAAAAAATGATTAATGAATGGGAAGCTAAATTTATGTTAGATATGAGGAATAAAAGAAGATTTACTAAAAAGCAATTACAATTGCGAGATTTATTATGTTTGAGGATGGAATTAAAATGAAAGATATAATATATGGGCTCTATGTTCGTGTTTCAACTGATGAACAAAATATAGAACAACAAATCCAATTCATAAAAGAATATACTAAACGAAATAATCTAAAAATCAGAACTTATAATGATTTTGATGTATCTGGAAAAATACCTATTACTGAAAGGCCTGCTGGAAAGAATCTGATTAGAGATATGAAGAATGGAATTATTCAAGGTTTGATAGTTGCAAAATGGGATAGAATCACTAGAGTGCTGAAACACTCTTTAGAATTTTTAGAATTTTGGGAAAAGTATAAATTTTCATGGATTAGTATTTATGATGGAACTTTTACTGGAACTCCAGATAATATATTTACTTTCAAATTAAAGTGTCTTTTATCTGAGTATGAATTACAACAATTAGAGTGGAGGAGGAATATTGGAATTGCGAGAGCTAAAAAAGAGCCAGGAAAATATTTAGGAAGAAAAAAAGGTAGTAAGAACAAGATTAAGGGATGTACCTAAATCAATATTTCAAAGCAAAGGTTTATATAGTACCT
>Ga0233412_10000869_pt1 | contig 16739 bp, 14 predicted proteins | sample Na_anoxic_4_MG_FD_180667 | JGI IMG/M metagenome (GOLD analysis project Ga0233412, IMG submission 180667) | Seawater microbial communities from Saanich Inlet, British Columbia, Canada - Na_anoxic_4_MG | ecosystem: Environmental > Aquatic > Marine > Inlet | place: Canada: British Columbia...
ATTATCAATTTTATATTGATAATCAAGAGTTAATAGGAGATAAAGTTCTAGATAAAAATATAAATTATAGTGAATTATTAGATATTCAAAAAAGTTTAATAATTGCATATAATGAATTTACACCAACAATTGTAAAACAAGGGGATACTAGGAGGAGTTTAATAGCAGATCAAATTAGATTGGCGAATGAACCAAGTGAAATTGCGGGTATTACATATCCACCTAGATTATCTGAAAGACAATATTATGATATGGATAATAAAAGACATGATCCATTAGTTTTCAATAAAAACAATATGGATATTGTCAGCAAATATATAGAATTAAGAGATAAATCTCAATTAGAATATGATAAAGAATTAATAAAGGGTGAAAGAAAAAGTAAGAAGAAAGAATGGAAATTAAAAAAACAACGGAATGCAGCTAAAACAATGCAAAAAAGATTTAGAGGTAATAAAAGTAGGAAAGATTTATCAATTAAGAGAAATGATGACAAAATTAGACAGGAACAAATGATGGAACAAATGATGGAACAAAATAGACAGGAACAAATGATGGAACAAATGATGGAACAAATGATGGAACAAATGATGGAACAAAATAGACAGGAACAAATGATGGAACAAATGATGGAACAAATGATGGAACAAAATAGACAGGAACAAATGATGGAACAAATGATGGAACAAAATAGACAGACATATCAGGAACCAATATATTATTCTCTAATACAAAATTTACAACAACCACCATATAATGAATATTATTACGACCAAAGGTTTCAACAACAAGTTATATTTGATTATAATACACAAACATATTATGATTTATATGGAACACCTCTCTAATTAATTTGATTTTTATTATCTTATTCTTAAACAAACAATAAGATATTTATTATGATTGCTAATACTTGCTTTAATAATAAAAGTGAATTTGGTTATAGGAGTTCCGAATTGAAAAGTGGTATATGTAAATATATGAGAAGAAGTGAGAGAGATAAGTTTTTATGGTGTATTATGGAACTTGGAAAATTTAACGATATTATTGGCGAACAAAAAGCAGCTATTGCTATTGTAACGAATTTAATTAATAGATTAAAAATTTTATTAATGGAAGATATGAATCCAGGTGATATTAATAGAATATATAATGGTATAATATTATTAGAAGAATATGAAAAGAATCGGGGTAATCGGTTTCTATTAATGAAATTTGTTGATGTTGTGATTGGTTCTAAAAAAAATAGAGTTACGAGTTATGTGAATAATTGGTGGAGAAATCGTAATTTTGAAATTGAAGAGCTAGAAGTTAGTAAATGTTTGAAATATAAATTAAAAGGTGATAGTGACGAATTATTAATTTTAGGTGAAAATCTGATTAAATTTATTGAAGAAAAAGATGAACGACTATTTGGTGTATATATGAAGATGATTAAATTAGAAGATAAAATGGGTATGAGGTATCGGAGAAAGGATGGAGTATATTTGTATTGGGTAATTATGAGAGATTATATGAAAAATGATAAGATGATTCAGATTTTTGATTTTGCTTTAGATAGATTTGTTAATAAGGGAATGAAAGAAAGATTCTACTTTGGAATATGGATTGGTGTAATGGTATGGAAAGATGAAATGTTAGATGAAAAAGAATATAATTATATTCATTTTAATAAAGAAGATGAATTAGAATATTATGAAAATATGGAAAAATTAGAATTAGATGATTATGTTTTAAAGGATTTCCATGTTAATAAAAGTTTTGGTTTAGAAAAATTTGCATTAGTTGGAGCTTTTGTTAAAAATGAAAATCTAGATATTTTAGGTGAAAATGGTAAAGAATATAAAGATTATTATATTGATGTAAAAGTTAATATGAATAATGTTAAAGAAAAAGTTAATATGAATAATGTTAAAGAAAAATTATTACAGAAAAAAATAAAAATTGATAATAGTAACTTAGAATTGATTGATTGGAGTAAATTTAAATTAATTAAAATTATAGAAGAAGGTGTATGTGGTGGTAAACTTCCTTGTATTATTGTTGAATATAATGGTGTTAAAAAGATATTAAAAGAAATGGGTAAGAGTATGAATTATGGTTTAGATTATGTAGTAGTAGATAAATGTAAAAAAATATTTGGATTAAAAGATATGAATATGAGTCGAATTAAATGTAATAAAGGTTTAGTTAAAATTAATGTAAAAAGTAAATCGTATGTAAATAATTGTAAGATTGACGATAAGGATTGTATATATTGTATGATGAATTTTTGGGATAATATTGGTGATTTAGGAAAAAATAAAGATAAGTTGATGGATATTAATGTTGAAAAAGAATGTTTGAAAATTAGATATTTTGATGGATTATTTAGAAGTAGTGATAATATTTTGAGAAATATTCTTGTAAACGATAATGGTGAATTATTAAGTATAGATGAAGGTGATATATTTGGTAAAAGGAAGTATATTATGAATATGAATAGTGATTGGTGTAGAAAATGTTGTGACAAAAAAATGGTAGATGAAGTTATTGATAAATTTATTAAAAATAAAGAATATTATAAAAAAGAAGTTAATAAAATTATGTTAAAATATAATTTCGATTATTGTAAAGAATTTAATGAAAGAATTGAAAAATATAAAGAAATTGTTGATTATGAATGGGATATATATTAATTAATTATATATTGTTTAGTGAATATAAAACCAATATTAAATAAAATTAATTAATAGTGGGAAATTAAATTAATTTTTTATCCATATAGTTTATTAATTACTTTTTTATATTTATATATATATTAAATATGAATTTAGAAGACATTAAATACTTTTTTTATTTAATTATAGATGAACTTCACGATAGAGAAATGAAAATGATGGGTATTTTGATTAATAATTAATATTTTTGAAATTTACTTTATCTGACCAAGATACTTTCTTTTTAATACTTTTCTTTTTAATACTTTTCTTTTTAATACTTTTCTTTTTCTTTTTAATACTTTTCTTTTTCTTTTTAATACTTTTCTTTTTCTTTTTAATACTTTTCTTTTTCTTTTTAATACTTTTCTTTTTCTTTTTCTTCTTACCTGCAACCATAACAAATTTTTTAGATTGTTTAGGATTTCCTATTGTTAATAATTCATATATAGGTGGATTAGTATATTTTTTTAATAGTTTCCCTAATCCCATTCTTTTAATTCTTTTTTTACTGAAAACTGGTTGATCTGTAAAACATTCTTCAATATCTTCAATAGAACACCCACCGATATCTGTTTTAACTATATGTGAAATATTTTCTACATCTTCTAATATTGTATCATTTAATGCTATATCTATTCCTTCTTCACCCAAATCTCTTCTAACTTTATCAACACTAAATGGAGCAAAGGGTTGAATTAATAAACAATTTTCCTTATTAATTTCATGTTTAATATTACCAGGAGCATCATCAACAATAAACGTATTAAATACATTAAATGAAGGAAAATCTCTATATACTTTTTCTAAATTTTTAGGATAATCATCTTCATCTCCATCTTCATTTAACATATCTTCAGCTCCATAAGCAAATAAAAAAAAGTCTTCACCTAAACCTAATTTTTCCGTTAATATATCTCTAATATTATAAGCATATTCCTGTTCTGAATAAGTCCACAATGCTACTTTAATATTTGGATTTTTTTTATAAAAATCAAATAATTCTTGTAAATATGGTCTTAATATTATGATATTTTCTCCATCCCTTACTATATCAAATTGTCCACGAACTTCTTCTAGTAAATTAAAATATAAATCTGTATATCTATTACTAACAAAATGAATTAATGTTTCATCTATATCAAATACAACTAACAATTCTGAACTCATTTATATAATATATTATATAATTTTTTTTACCAATCAGAATCATTATATTTTGTATTACACGATTGAATTAAGTTTTTAATTTCATCATCTTCATCTAATTCTAATAATTCTCTTTCTGTTATTTTTTGTTTATCAATCCAAACTTTGTTTCCATTTTTATATTTTATTATCATATTATATACTAGTGAATCATTAAATTCAAATATTTTATTAAAAAAAATTAATTCTTCTTTTAATTTTTTATTTTCTAATAATAATTCATCCATTTATATTTTATTATTTATTTATATATATTTATATTTTAATATTTAAATAATTTATTTGAACCAATCATGATCTTTTACATTTTGTAAACTATATCTCCTAATTGGATCTATAATGATCATATTGTCAATCAAAGATTTTAATATTGGGGATATTGATATAGATGGGGGATACTCTGGAATAGGTATTTTAAATAATTCAATTATTCTATCAGATAAATATTGATTATAATAATCGGGTCTATGTAAAAATGGATAAGAACCAAATCTTAATATATATAATAAACACCCTAGAGAAAATATATCAGATTTGTAACCATCATATGAATCATCAGTAATAATTTCAGGAGCAATATATTGAGATGTTCCTAATACTCCTGTTATTTTTTCTGTTTCTTGTTTGATACTAAATCCAAAATCACAAAATTTTGGAACTTTATATAATAAACCACTTTCAATATCTATTTCATTTTTAACTAAAATGTTTTCTAATTTAATATCTCTATGAATAATTTTATTATCATGCATATGTTTTAAACCATCAATAATCCCTGTAATATAATATTTACATTCATCTTCTGAAAAATTGATACTGATACCTATTAAATAAAATAATTCACCACAATCGGCATATTCTGTAATAATATACCTCTTCTTATTATACTCAAAATTATGAATATAATTTATTATATTTTTATGTTTTAAATTTTGTAAATTATTTATTTCATTTTCAATTTCTTTTTTTTTATTTTTATGATTTAATATTTTTAATGATACTTCTTCATTATAATATATTACTTTATATACATTTGAAAATGAACCTAAACCACATTTTTTAGATGTTTTATCAAAATATATATTATTATTAATACAATCTTCATATAATTGACTATCAATCCATAATGGTTTATATGTTTTATTTTTTATTTTTCTATTATCATTTATATTACCTATTTTTGATATAATATTCATAATTGAGTATAAGATATTGTTAATATTATTTATTAATATAAATAATATTAATAAAAGATAACATTTCAATTATAAATTTTTATATTAAATAATCAAATTATTTTTTAATATGGTTGATTATTTAATCCATTTATTATTTGTTCTAAATTAATCCTAATTTCTTTTTTATCCATAATGTTTTTTAATAAATCATATAATGTAATATTTCCTATATTGGGTATTCCATATAGTATTATATCATCTAAATTATATAATTCATTTATTCTAGGCAATGTCATATTTCTAATATAGTTTAGGAAACACGCATCGGCATCTGAATATGTGGTAACACATTTTTCAATTAATTCAGATCCCCAATAAAATTCATTTAATGTATTATATCCTAATAATTCTAATAATATTACACCAATATCCCAAGACATAGTATTTTCATTACAAGGCGTATTAGCTGCGTCATCAATAGATTCGGGTGGTGGATATGTAGCTACACCACTACTTACTGGAGATTCTGTAATATAAAAATCAGATGTCCAAATTGGTTCTTGTTCTATACTATTTTTACATATAGAACCAATATCACCTAGAACTACTTTAATATGACCATCACCTTGAGAATCTTTATAACATTTATATAAAACATTAGCTGATTTTAAATCAGTATATGAAAATCCTTTATCTAATAAACATTTAAAACTTTTAGTTATTTCTAATGTTATTTCTATTGCTTGTGTTATTGTTAATCCATCTTTAATTAAATCTGATAATGTTCCATCCATTAAATCCATAATAGCAAAATTTTCACCTGAATTATTTTCCAATATTTTACTATTTACCGTATTACACATACCTGAAGATGATTCTTGTTTTCCATCATTATTTAAATTATTTATTAATTCAATCTCACTATCTGTTTGATTTGAATATGTTTTAACGGCTAATTCATAATATGGAATACCCGGAATTCTTGGTCTTATTGTTGAATAATCTCCAGTAGAAGTATTATAATAATATATTCCAAATTCGCTTAATCTTTCAATATATTCATCTGGTAATGGTGTTCTTTCTGAATATCTTATTACTGTCCCAAAACTACCTTTATTAATATATTCAATAACATTTAGTTTTTTACCTTCATATTCTAATAATGCTGGTATATCAGATAATTGTATTAATGGACCAAAAACATATTGACCAAGATCATTTTTATACTGGTGTTTACCTAAAAAGATAGAAGCAGTATCATGATTAACAGATCCCGTAGTATATTTTACTTTATTTAAATCTACTGGTAAATTATTTTTGTATTTATCTTTACAATATTCACTATTTAATGTTCCTTTGGGTATAATATATTCTTCTTCTTCATCGGATTCTTCACCCGACTCTTCTTCTGCTATATAATTACCATCTATATCATATCCATCATTATCCATACCAATTGCATCATATCCATCTATATCCAATCCATCTATATCATAACCGTTTATATCATAACCATCATTATCATATATTGTTGTTTTAACATATTCTAATGGAGCAGTTGATGTCCATTTAAGACTTTTCCTATATTCTTCGGGTGTTTTGAATATATTTTTCTGAGCTCTCCCTCGTTTGGGTCCAAGTGATAAAACATCTGTAAATTCTTTATCTCTATCTAAATATACACTTTGGGTCGGTATTGTTTCTTTGATACCTTTCATTCCACCTCTATATTGTTTTTTATGGGTTCTTTTTATTCTACTATTATTCATTATAATATAATATATATTATAATATTATAATATAAAGTTATCTTATTAATTAATATTATAGTAATTATAAATGTTTATCGAAAATGAGATTAAACTAGATTTTAAAGATGTTTTAATTCGCCCAAAGAGGTCTACATTAACTAGTAGATCCCAAGTTAATTTAATCAGAAATATTAAATTCAAACATAATCCTGATTATGAATGGTCAGGTATACCAATAATGGTATCAAATATGGATACAACTGGAACATATGAAATGGCGAAATCATTAGTTAAACAAAAAATATTTACATGTATTCATAAACATTATACATTAGAAGATTGGAGGGATTTTCATATTGAAACAACTTCTTTTTCAGTAGATAGTAATTATATATATGATTATATTTCGGTTACTAGTGGTATTAGTATAAATGATTTAGATAAATTAGATCAAATAATGGCAGAAGTCCCTGTAAAATTTATATCATTAGACGTTGCTAATGGATATACAGATAATTTTGCGAACATAATTGAATCTACACGTAAGAAATATCCGGATAAAGTAATTATTGCTGGAACAGTTGTTACAAGAGAAATGACTGAAGAATTATTAATTAGAGGAGCAGATGTTATTCGGGTTGGTATTGGTTCTGGTTCAGTATGTACAACTAGAATTAAAACCGGTGTTGGATATCCACAGATATCGGCAATTATTGAATGCGCTGATGCCGCAAAGGGTCTTGGCGGACATATAGTATCAGATGGTGGTTGTACATGTCCGGGCGATTATTCTAAAGCATTTGGAGCTGGTGCTGATTTTGTTATGAGTGGTGGGATGTTTTCCGGGCATACTGAAAGTGCTGGTGATTTAGTTGAAAAAAATGGCAAACAATTCAAAGAATTTTATGGAATGTCTAGTTCTATTGCTATGAATAAATATTCTGGAGGTGTGGCAAAATACCGTGCGAGTGAAGGGAAATCTGTTCTAGTTCCATATAAGGGTGATGTTGAAAATACTGTATCTGATTTATTGGGTGGTATTAGATCGACTTGTACATATGTTGGAGCAACAAGTTTAAATGAACTTAATAAGAGAACTACATTTATTCGGGTTACACAACAAGCCAATGAAATTTATGGTAGATCTAATATTTAAAAAAATAATATTAATTAATAATAATAATAATGACACAATTTAATATAATATATAATGATAAAACAGTTCAAATAAATTGTGAAGATACAGATAAAATATTAGATATTAAAAAAAAAATAATAAAAGAACTAGAACTAAATTGTAAATATATTGATTTAAATATTTTAATTGAAAGACCAATTAGAGGGTTAGGTAAATTTAATTTAGAAAAAGGTAAATTTTCAAGGACATTTGATAATTATACATTAGATAGATGGAATATTAAAGATAAAGAAATTGAAATTACATTTGAAGAAATTGAAGGTTACGATCCTGATATAAAAAAAACATTTATTAAAAAAGCTAATAATAATAATAGTGGTATTTATAAACCACCAATAATTCAATCTGGTGAAAAATATATTAAGGAAGAAGTGTTTGATTTAAACTCGGTAACAGATTTCCCAACTTTATAACTAAATATGGATATAGTAAAAACATTATAATTAAATACCATATTCTTTTTTCATAAATTTTCTCACCTTCTCTTAAATTAATTTCTTCTTGTGTTGGTGGGTCTTCATCAGGTGATCCATAACCACCATCATATTTTTCTATTTCGGTTTCGGAATCAGATGGTGAATCATAATGTATTGACATTTTTTATTATTATTTATTAATAAATTACTAGATAAATCAAATTTATTTATGATAAAAAATATTATTAAAAAATATTATTAAAAAATATTACAACTACCATAATTATTATCAATTGATTCATTCATATTATGTAATTGTATTTCTTTAAAACATCTTGCCCAATTTTGTGGATTACCTTTATCTGGTGGTGCATCTAAATATTCCCAATCGTATACCCCACCAAAATTAGGATATTGTGTTAATATATTTTTTATTTCGTTTATAGCGGTTGGAAATGATTTACTATCAAAATCACCAGACATCATCCCCAAAACTATTTTATCTACTGGATATTTATTTTTAACTATCTGATCTACTGTCGTTTTTTTAAAACTACCACCATATGATTGAGTATTAAACCAATGAATTTTTTTACCCTCCGGTGAATTGTATAATTCTTTATATGAAAAACCACCCATTCCTGGTTCATCTGATATTAATGATAGACATACTGGTGCCATTGTAATTATAAATTTTTCACCAAAATCATTGAATAATTTATTTATTAATATTTTCACATTATTAATATCCACCTCTTCTTCTATATCTAAATCTATTCCATGTATCCATGGTTTACTTTTTAATAAATTTACTAGTTTTGGATATGTTTTATCTATATCTAAAAAAAATTGTTGATATGCTCCACCCGCTCCACCTAACATCATCATTATAGTTATACCCTTTTCATGTGCTTCTTTCGTTTCGTTCCACATATTATCAAATAATTTATCAGTTGGCTTATTATTATTTAAAAAAATATCAATTTCTTTATTTACTGTATCAAAATGAAGAGATGATACTATTATTACATCTGTATTAATCTGATTTGTTAAAATATCATTTAATCCAATAAATGTTTGATAATAATAACAAGTTTTCATTTATATTATATTATGTTATATTTATTTTATAAATTTATCGTAAACATTTATAATTTTTTTTATTTTTCATTTTAAAATTATCTTTTTTATTAAACTTTAATTTTGGTAGTTTAATACTATTATAATATTTATTATTATCTTTTCTAATATACTTCTTTTTATCACTTTTAACAACTCTAACCATATTAATTGTTGATCCCCTATTTGTAAGATTAATTGTATAATTTTCAATCACATTAGTTGTATTATGTGAATTTTCTATATAATATTGTCTATTAATTATATGATTATGTGTATATCCATCCATATGTAATATTAAATCGTCAGTATAATATATCAGAGTATTTAATGAATCAAAATATCCATAACCCATATCTCTTTCATATAAATTAATAATTTCACTCATAATTGAATTCAACCTTAACATTATATCATAAGAAGAATATATAATTTCTTTTTTAGATAAATTATTAACTATTTCATCTATTTCTACATTACCCGTTTCTTTAATATTTTGCCTACAATTAGGACAATCAATTGAATTTTTATTTTCTGATTTGATTGTATATTCTAAATATTCTTTTAAACAATCTTTACAAAATTCATGATTACATTCAAGGCTTACTTTTTCATTTGATATTTGTTCTATACAAATAGAACAAGTCGTCATTATAAATTTGTTTTATTAATATAATAATAATATTAATAAATCAAATTTTTTAATTAAGTTTAAAGTTTAATTATATTAAATAAATTAAATATATATAATGAAATATAGTGATAATCCGTTAGTTGAAACATATGAAGATTTTTTATCTGAAGAAGAATGTCAACATTTTATTGATATTTCTAAAGATGATTTAAAGCGAGCATTAGTTAGTGATAATAGTAATGGATATATATCAAAAGGGAGAACGGGTTCTAATACATGGATTAAACACGATTTTGATGATATAACAAAAAGTGTTGGAGAAAGAATCTCTAAAATTGTTGGAATACCATTAGAAAATGTAGAATCATATCAAATTATACACTATGATAAAACACAAGAATACAAAAATCATTATGATAGCTGGGAGCACAATGAATCTGAAAAAACATTAAGATGTATGAAATATGGTGGCGCAAGATTAATGACAGCATTATGTTATTTAAATATAGTTGAAAAGGGTGGTGGAACTAAAATGACTAAATTAGATATTACTATTTCTTCTGAACAGGGAAAAATGTTGGTATTTCAGAATACTATTAGTAAAGACGATCATACTAGACATCCTTTATCTGAGCATGCTGGTTTACCTGTAGAAGAAGGTGAGAAATATGCTTTTAATTTATGGTTTAGAGAATGTCCAAGAAATATTCTTTATGAAGATTTTAATCCAGATTACTATAAAAACAATATAAACACAGTAAATGAAAATGATACTTCAGATAAAAATGAAAATGATACTTCAGATATAAATGAAACAATAATAAGTGGGAAAAATATTTATAAATATAATAATATTTTAGATGATAATGATATAAAAACTATTATGAATTTATGTAAATTCAATAATAATAATAATAATAAAAGAAAAACAACATGGATTTGCAAAAATAAAATATCAACTATTATTAATAAATTAGAAAGTATAATAGATTTTAATAAAAATAATTTAAGTAATATGAATATTGTTGAATATAAATCTAACGAAATACACAATAGTCATTATAATGCATATGATTTAAATACAGAAAGAGGTATTGATTTATCAAAAAAATCAGGACAAAGAAAATATACATTTATAATTCCTTTAATTAGTGATATTAATATTAGATATGATAAATTAAATAAAAATGTAAAATTAAATAATAAAGATTTATTATATCAACTGGAAACAAAAGGTATTAATAGAGATCCAGAATTAAGCAAATTAATTATAAATAAAAATAATATAACAAATTATGTTGGATATATGTATATATATGAAACAGTTGATGTAAATAAATATATAAAAAATAATGATACATATAATATAAAAAATAATGATACATATAATATAAAAAATAATGAAAATTATATTAATACATTAAATAAAGTTTTTGATATGTTCAAAAATAATGAAATAGATGAAAAATGGAATGGATATAATAGTTTTAAATATTTATTTAAAGGAGATATTGATATTTTTAAAAATACCATAAATAATTATAACGATATTAGGTCTAATTATAAAGTTTTAAATAACGTTAATTTAGAAAAAGAATACAATTTAAATAGTGAATTACCTTTACAAATTGTTAATAATGTATTACATGAAGATTTATTATATTTATTACAAAAATATTATAAAGAAACCATTGAAAACAACACATGGTCCTTAGGGGATAGACAATCAAAACGCTATAAATCTCATAATGAACCAATGTCTCGTTTCATACATTATGAAATATTGCCATTGATCGAAAAAATAGTTGGTGGAAAATTATATCCAACATATACATATTTATCTGCATATGTTAAAGGTTCAGACTTGCCAGCACATACTGATAGACCAGATTGTGAATATACGGTATCATTCATAATAGATAAACCCAAAGATAGTAATTGGAATATATATGTCCATAAACTAAAACAACCTATTAAACATCAGGGTAGATCTCTTATAACTCCACCAAAGGAAGAATGTGAAGCAGTTGATTGTGATGTTGGTGGATTAATGTTATTTCAAGGTATAGACCATATTCATTATAGAGAAAAATCAGAATATGATTACTATAATATTTTATTATTGCATTATTGTTGTATTTAATATTATATATTTCTTGTAAAAGTATACCATATATCTCCATGTTTTACATTAATATTATCTTTATTTGGCATATAAGCATCTATGTATTTTATATTTTCCCAAAATATTTTTATTCGATTATTTAATTTCAATAATTTTTTTCCTTCGCCATTTAATGTCTTCCATGTCCCTAGTCCATTTTCTTTTTTTGAATCTATTGTCATAATTAAATCATTTTCTTTCCATATCGCAAAACATGTTTGATTTTTATTCTTATATAAAGATTCCCAGGGTTTATATAAAAATTTATCATTTTCGTTTATATAGCATTCATTTGATAAAAAGGGATAAACATTTTCTAACTGTAAATCATTATAGTATTTAAAGATCGGAGAAATATTACCAACACAATTACAATGTATAGGTGACAGATCTGGAAATGGCACACTATTTTTTAATTTCTTACCAGCCCTATAATATTGTATATAATTATTATCTTTATAAAAATAATTTTCTGCTATTTCACAATCATTTTCAAATTTATTTGCATTTGTATAATTTATATTTACCATATATTCTGCTATATTATTGTTATAATTATTAATTTTACCGAACATTCCACCTGCTATAGTCCATTGATGTTGATCATTATCACTCATGATCATAATCTCTTTATTATTTTTATTTTTTAGCCAATCTTCAACGGCCTTTTCTTCTCTAGAATTAATTATTGAATCCAAATCTCTTGATATCCATACTTTTACATTGGGGTCATCATTTGGTAGAAATCTCAGAGCTCTCAAACATATATTCGTATCTACTAATATTATTTCTATATCACCAAATTCTTTTATTTTTTCTATAATATGACTAGGTTCACTATGTGGAATATAAACTCGTAATATCCAATCTTTATAATTATGATTTTTCATATAGTGATAATTAATATAAACTCCTTTATCAAAATGTCTTTTTTTATTTCTAGTATCATTTAAACCATATAAACAAAAACTTATTATTTTTTTATCTCTATTAGGATTAATATTTATTTCTTTTATTATTTTAATATAGTTTAATTTACATGAAACATAATGATTTTTACAAGTTTGTAATTTCAATATATTATCATCAAAAAATTCCTGCCATCCTATACCACATCCAAATTTATATCCGACCCAACTATAAGTATTTATATTATCTATATTAGTTTTATCCAAGGTATATAAATTGCTGACTTTATTATTTATATAAAATATATATTGAATATGATTAGTAACAGTACTATTTAATGAACCTATGAAATGATTACTATTTTCACATATATTTTTTTGCAACAAAAAATTTAAAACTGGATTATCAATATTCTCAACTAAATCCTCTGTTAATTTGATATTAAATTTTTTTTTTAATTCTTTAACAATTTCGGTATCTTTTCTATCAACCATTAATGCTATATTTTTAACATTTAATTCTTTAATTATATTTTCAATATGATTTATATTAACTATATTACACTGTAAATTTTTTCCAGCGTTTATATTATTAATACTATGTTTCATATCACCCAATCTCAAATGTATAGATAAATCAAATTTTATATTGTTATATTTTGATATAATTGATTTATTTAAAAATGTGAGTGAATAACATATATCTGACATTAATTTATATCTTTCATTTGTAGTATAAAAATTATAAAAACACCTTGAAGCATTGCTTTTATCTATATACATATATTCATTGTTAATTTTATCAAAGTCCAAATAAATTAGATTTCTTCCACTACAGAATTTATGAATATCATCTTTTTGATTTTTGAATACAGTATCAACAAATACAATACCAGAAAATTTGTTGTTTATTTTCAGTTTATAACACTCTTTATTTTTAATTAAATTTTCATATTTTTCAGGTATAATTTTATAAAAAATCTCAATTCCCTCTGGTAAATAATCTTTATATAAATCATCAAAATATTCCATAAAATAACCATAATCCCAAGAAGCTTTACCACAATGACATAAGGGGTTTCTTATTAATAATATAAGTTTCCTATTTGTTATATTAGATAAATAAATTGCTGTTTCTAATGAAAATAATTGATTACAAAAACCAACCCCCGAAAATAATTCATATATTAGATATTTCATTATTTATATATATATATATATAATATATATATATAAATTTTATAATTTAAATTTACTTTAATTCTTTATCTATAATTTCTTTTAATTTTCCATTATCTCTTAATTGTGTAACACAACGATGTGTATTTCCTGGATGTTCATATAAATTACATTTATCATCATCATCTATATAAATAGCATGTTTTTTATCTATACCCTTATTTCCATTTTCACAATAATGTATATCTATATTTGTATTAAATGGAATATAATTTTTTAAATCCAAAGCTTTTTGATAATCATCATTATCTTCATTTTTGCTACTCAACCATTCGCATGTTCTTGGAGCATTATATATATCTCCAATTAATTCTTTTTTTTTATGATTTATAACAGTTTGTGGTGAAAATGCTATAATTTTATGAAAATTTAAAATATTGCCATATAAAATAGATGCATATCCACCCGATCCGACCCCCAGTGCTATTATCTTTTTATAATTTTTAATTGTTGTTAATTTTCTTATAAGATCAATTGTATTCTTAAAATCATCCCTTTCAACTTTTCTTTTTCCATTTTTTAGACCAGTCATATAATAATGTTGGGTTATATCTCTTAAATATAATTTATCGATATTACTATAATTTTTTAAAAAATTATAAAAAATAAATTTAGGTATTTCATTTTTATTACCTTGTCCTGAAAAAGTAACAATTAATATATCTGAATTATTATTCTCAAAATAATAATCATCATTATCTTTCCATGGATCTATATTCAAGATATTATCTAATTTATAAGATATTTTTGAGCTTGATAACAAGGGTTTATAATTGGAAATATAATTTTTATTATTTAATAATAATTTTTGATCCATCCCTTTATCATCAAATAAAAAAGATATTAATACAACTCTATTACCCCTAACAACTGGTTTTACACCATGTAATATATCTGATCTAAATATAATTAATTCACCCTTATTAAGTTTAAATACTTGATTTAATTCAGGAAAATGCAATTCACCTCCATCATAATCATCCGGGTCTGATAACATTATAATACAGGAATGATTTCTATAACATGTTACACCAGTTGTATCTCTATGTTCATTATAAAATCCCTTATTTTCACCATTATATTTTCCTATTTTCCATTTTTCTCTATATTTAATATCACTAAAATTTTTTTTTATATCATCATATAAATTATAAAACTCTTTATCTATTAACATTAATAAATTATTCTCATTTATAAATAAGTCTTTTCTTATTTTTTTGTCATAATTAACTATATTTCCTACTTTTCCATCATGATATCTATTTTTATCTATACTATTAAGTATATTATCAATCTGTTCATTATTAAATAACTTATAAATTTTATAATCCATTATATTAATTATATTATAATTAAAATTAAAATTAAACATATTAGATATAATATAATATGAACGGTTTATAATTGGAATTATAAATAATCTATTATATGATAATATAGATGATAATCAATAGATACAAATATATTCATTTTATTTTATTTAATATATTAAATAAAATATATGAACCAAACAGAATCAAATGATTCATCTGATGATGAATATTCAATGAAAAATATAAATCCATTATTATGCGAATCTAATAGAGCTATAGATAATATGGTTCATTTTACAAAATGGCAATTGAAAACTGAAATTCAGAGATTAGATAATATGCTTAAAGCAGCAGAAGAACAAAAAAAAATAGTTGAAACTTTACAAGAAACACAAAAATTATTAAAGAAAAGATTATAAATTATTCATTATTACAATCACTATTACAATCACTATTACAATCACTATTACAATCACTATTACAATCACTATTACAATCACTAAAATCTTCATCGCTATCAAAATTATCTAAACTTTCTATATATTTTTCTAATTCTTTAATTATTTTATCTTTATCTAATAATTTATTATTTAATTCTAGTAATTCATTATTATCAATATTTTTTGATTTTAAACTAATATATTGTTTATTTATTTTTCTATTTTTTCTTTTTAATAATTCAATTTCTACTAATTGATTTTTTATAGTTTCAGATGCGTTATCAACTTCTTTATAATATTTTGAATAATTTTTAATAAATTCTTGATGTGTGTGTGATTTAATATGTGATTTAAATTGTGCGTTTGTTGCAAATGATTTACCGGCACAACATCTACATTCAAATCTAACTCTATTTCTTTCATATGGTTTATATGGTGATTTATCTATATATTCTCCAGTATTTTCATCAA
>Ga0233412_10000870_pt1 | contig 16721 bp, 13 predicted proteins | sample Na_anoxic_4_MG_FD_180667 | JGI IMG/M metagenome (GOLD analysis project Ga0233412, IMG submission 180667) | Seawater microbial communities from Saanich Inlet, British Columbia, Canada - Na_anoxic_4_MG | ecosystem: Environmental > Aquatic > Marine > Inlet | place: Canada: British Columbia...
TGAGCGGGGTTAAAATAAAACATATGAAATTAATAATCGTAGAATCACCTACAAAAGCAAAAACCATTACAAAATTTTTAGGGAAAGAATATATTGTCAAATCTTCTTTTGGTCATCTTCGTGATTTACCAAAAAGCAAATTAGGTGTTGATGTAGAAAATAATTTTCAACCAGAATATACCATCAACGACAAAAGCAAAAAACAGGTTGCTGAATTAAAAAAATATACTAAAAAATGCGATGAAGTGATATTAGCATCTGATGAGGATCGTGAGGGAGAAGCAATTGCTTGGCACTTAGCTCAAATTTTAAATCTAGAAGGTTTTGGAAATGGTAAAAACGAAAAACCATATAAAAGAATTGTTTTTCATGAAATCACTAAAGACGCAATTAAGAAAGCATTAAAAAACCCACAAAAGATTAATGTTAATCTCGTAGATGCACAACAAGCTAGAAGAATTTTAGATCGATTAGTTGGATATAAATTATCTCCTCTGCTTTGGAAAAAAATTCGTTACGGACTTTCAGCAGGACGAGTTCAATCTGTAACAGTTCGTCTAATTTGTGAAAAGGAAGAAGAAATTAATAAGTTTGATTCAAAAGAATATTGGTCAATTGAAGCGATACTCCAAAAAAATAATGATAATGCAAAAATTAAATCAAAACTAATTAAAATTAATGGAAAATCAATTGGAAAACTTGGAATTAAGAATAAGAAAGAATCTTTAAATATAAAAGAAGATCTTGAAAAAGCAGAATATTCTATTGATAAAATAATTAAAAAAGAAACAAAGAAAAATCCCCTCCCTCCTTTTACTACTAGTACCCTACAACAATCTGCTGGTAATAAATTTGGCTATAGTGCTAAACAGACAATGATGATTGCTCAACAACTCTACGAAGGTATTAATCTTAAAGAAAAAGGTTCAAGTGGTTTAATAACTTACATGAGAACTGATTCTCTAAATTTAAGTAAAATATCTCTTGAATCAGCTGAAAGATATATTAAAAATAAATTTGGAGATAGATACGCCGAAAAAAGATTTTTTAAAAAAAGTAATAAAATTGCTCAAGAAGCACACGAAGCTATCCGTCCAACTAATCCAGAGCTTGAACCAAGCAGTATTAAAAAATATTTAGATAATAAACAATTCAAATTATATGAATTAATTTGGCAAAGAATGATTGCTAGTCAAATGCAAAGTGCAATTGTTAATTCAATAACTATTGATATTTTAACAAACAATAAATATACATTACGTGCTAATGGTTCTACTATAAAATTCGAAGGATTTTTGAAAGTTTATCCAATGAAATCAGAAGAAATAATTTTACCTGAACTTTCTGAAAAAGAAAATCTAAATCTTATTAAAATTATTAGTGAACAACACTTCACTCAACCACCTGCTAGATTTAATGAAGCAAGTTTAATTAAATTATTAGAAAAACTTGGTATTGGTAGACCTTCGACCTATGCTCCTACTATCAGTACAATTCAAAATCGTGGTTATGTAAAGAAAATAGAAAAAAGACTTCATCCTGAAGAAATTGGAACCTTAGTCAATAAACTCCTCGTAAAACATTTTCCAAAAATTGTTGATGTGAAATTTACAGCAGAAGTAGAAGAAAATCTCGATAAAATTGCTGAAAACAAAAAAGACTGGATTGTAATATTAAAGGACTTTTATGATCCTTTTAACAAAAATCTAATAAAAAAAGATAAAGAAATAGATAAAAAAGAATTAACTGAAGAAAAAACAGATGAAAAATGTGAAAAATGTGGATCTCCAATGATTATTAAATTAGGTAGATTTGGAAAATTTATGGCTTGTACAAATTATCCAGAATGTAAAAACACAAAACAACTTGGAGAAGAAAAAGAATTAAGTAAAGAATTATCTGATGAAAAATGTGAAAAATGTGGGAAACCAATGGTTGTAAAAAGAGGTAGATTTGGAACATTTCTAGGTTGTTCTGATTATCCTAAATGCAAAGGTATTAAGTCAATTATAAAATCAACTGGAGTAAAATGTCCTGAATGTGGAAAAGATATTGCCGAACGTAAGAGTAAAAAAGGTCGTATTTTTTATGGTTGCACTGGTTATCCAAAATGCAAATTTGCTTTATGGGAAAAACCGATAAAAGAAAATTGCCCGAAATGCAAATCCTTATTAAATCAAACTAAAAATAATAAAATAAAATGTAGCAATAAAGAATGCGATTATAAGAAAAATGACTAATATTGAAAAAATTATAGAAGAATTCAAAAAGAATAATCCATCTAAAAGTTCGGAAGGAATTCTTCAAGCATATAATTTTGCTTTAAAAGCTCATCAAGGTCAAAAAAGAAAATCTGGAGAAGACTATATTAATCATTGCCTTGGAACAGCTAAAACATTAGTTGAATTAAAATTAGATGAAAAAACTATTATAGCATCATTCCTTCATGATGTACTAGATGACACAAAAATTACTTCAAAACAATTAGAAAAAAAGTTTGGCAAAGAAGTTCTCATGCTGGTTCAAGGAGTCTGTAAAATTGGAAAAATAAAATACCGCGGACAAGAAAGAATGACTGAAAATTTAAGAAAATTATTTTTAGCAATGGCTAAAGATATTCGTGTTATTTTAATAAAACTTGCTGATAGGCTACATAATATGAAGACTCTTAGTGCCTTGCCAAAAGAAAAACAACAGAGAATTGCTCTAGAAACGCTTGAAATTTATGCTCCTTTAGCTTATCGCCTTGGAATTGGAGAACTTAAGGGGCAGTTAGAAGATATAGCTTTTTCTTATGTGCATCCAACTGAATATAATGAAATAGTTAAGCAGGTTAAAGATAAATATATTCAATGGGAAAATCATCTTAAAGAGATTATTCCATTAGTTAGAAAAATATTAGCAAAAAAAGGAGTTAAGGTTATTGAAATTCATTCAAGAACGAAACATTCTTACAGTTTATATAAAAAACTTCTTAAACATAATATGGATTGGCATAAGATTTATGATCTAATTGCTCTAAGGATTATTGTTCCTGATATTGAAAGCTGTTATGCAACATTAGGCATTATACATAAAAAATGGAAGCCTTTAATAGGTAGAATTAAAGACTATATTGCTATTACAAAACCAAATGGTTATCAATCCTTACACACTACTATTTTTTGCCAAAAAGGAAAAATTATTGAATTTCAAATTAGAACGCCAAAAATGCATGAAGAGGCAGAATATGGAATCGCTGCCCATTGGTACTATAGTGAAAATAAAAATTTAAAAGAATATATTAAAGAAAGAATATTCAAGCAAGAAGCAAAACGTAAACCAGAAGAAGAATTAAAGAAAGAACTTATTTGGGTAAAACAACTTCAAGAATGGCAAAAAGAAAAATTTTCTTCTCCGCAAGAATTTATTGATACTTTAAAAATTGATTTTTTAGAAGATAGGATTTTTGTTTTTACGCCAAATGGTGACGTTATTGATTTACCAGAAGGAGCTACTCCAATAGATTTTGCTTACCAAATTCACAGCGATATAGGAGATCAATGTGTTGGTGTAAAAATCAACGGCAAGTTAAGTCCTATATCAGAATCGCTTCAGAATGGCCAATTAATTGAGATAATGACTCAGAAAAATAAAAAGCCAAATAGAGATTGGCTTAAATTTGTTAAAACAAGTCAGGCAAAAAGTAGAATTAGAGCTTGGTATAGAAAAAATTAATCCTACCCGACGGAGTTAAAATTTTAGTAAATATTTAGAAAACTTTTTTAATTCTTTTTGATCAACAAATTGAATATTAATATAACTACTATCACCTCTATTAAGAATGCTAACGCGACGACCTAAAGCATCTGTAAGATCTTTCTCTACTTTTTTGAAAAATACATTCTTAGGACCATGACTTCTTGGTTTATTAGCAAGAACAAATTTTCTTGATTCTTCTTCTGCTTGACGAACACTTAAGTTCTTTTTAACAATTTTATTAAAAAGAGCTACACGAGCTTCTGGCTTTGCCATTAAAAGAGCTCTGCCATGCCCTTCACTTATTTTATTATCAAGTATCGCATCTTGAACTTTCTGTGGTAATGTAAGAAGTCGAAAAGCATTAGTTATGGCAACTCTACTTTTGCCTACTTTTTCAGCAATATCTCTATGTCTTAAATTAAAATCATCTCGAAGTTGTTGAAAAGCTAAAGCTGAATCTATCGGATTAAGATTTTCACGTTGAATATTTTCCACTAAAGCTACTTCTAATCTTTTTTTTGCAATAGAATTTCCACGAACAATAACAGGAACCTGAGGTAGTCCAGCTAATTTAGATGCACGCCATCTACGCTCTCCAGCAACTAATTCATATTCTACATCTTGACCTCTATCAGTAATTTTTTCAATTTTAGTTACAATTATTGGCTGAAGTACTCCATGCTCTTTAATTGAATCAGCTAAATCTTTTAAGTTTTCTTGCGACATTTCTTTACGCGGTTGATAGGTATTTGGCTTAATTTTATCAATTTCTATATTAAAAATACTATCTTTTTGAGGTTTACTAAAATCAATTGAATTATTTTGATTTTTCATCAAATTAGCTACTCTAGATTGTTTTTTTGGAATAAGAGATTGAAGTCCTCTTCCTAGTGTTTTTGTCATAATTTTATTTTTTATCAAGATTAATTATTTCTTTAGCTAAATTTTGATAAGCTTTAGCTCCTTTAGAACGTGAATTATATTGAATTATTGATTGACCAAAACTTGGTGCTTCAGCTAGTTTAACACAACGAGGAATAATTGATTCGAAAACATGACCAGCAAAATTTCGGTCCATTTCTTTACGAACCTGTCTAGAAAGACGATTCCTTTTATCATACATAGTTAATAAAGCTCCCTTTACTTTTGTAAAACTGCCCAGATTATCTTGAACAAGTTCAATTGTCTTTAGTAGTTGTCCCAATCCTTCTAAAGCGTAATATTCACATTGCACAGGAATAATAACTTCATCAGCGGCAACCAATCCATTAATAGTTAAAAGACCTAAACTCGGAGGACAATCAATTAAGATATAGTCATAATTAGTTCTAATGCGACGAAGTAACTCATAAAGCTTAAATTCTCGATTAGACATATTAACTAATTCAATTGTTGCTCCAGCTAAATCAGAATCAGATGGAAGAATATCAAATCCAAAAAGTTTTGTTTTATGAATAGTTTCTTCTGGTAATAATCCTCCTATTAAAGAATTATATAAACTTAATGGTGATGTTTCAGTATTAAAACCAATTCCTGAAGTTGCATTTGACTGCGGATCAATATCGACTAAAAGTACATATTTACCAGAAGCAGCTAAATAACTAGCCAAATTAATTGCTGTTGTTGTTTTAGAAACGCCTCCTTTTTGATTAACCAAACTTATAATTTGTGCCATTAACTATATTATAATCCAATATAAAAAAATTGACAACAAGCCAATTTTAATAGAAAATATAGATAAGCCGGAGTGGCGGAATTGGCAGACGCGTACGACTCAAAATCGTATGGAGCTTGCTCCTTGAGGGTTCGACTCCCTCCTCCGGTACTTTTTTATTTCAATATTTTCATTAAGTCCTTTTTGCTAATTAGAACTAACAGTGATTAACTCACCAGAAAAAGATATATTTATCCGTGAATATCTGTCTTCTAAATAATCTTTGATTGTTGTTTTGGAAGTAAATAAGAATACCATATAGTGTTTCAAATGATTTATTCATTAATTTCTTATTACTATATAAATATTATTATTTCTTCATATAAACAGCTGGAACACTTTCTAAATATTCTCCATCTCCAAAAAATGATAATGCGATATAATCTTTATCTATTCCTTCTTCAATTAGTTTTTCTCTCATTTTCATTGATTCAGGTGTACTTACTCCTGCTAAGCCAAGTGCGATATAATTTTTATTTACTCCTTCTTTGATTAGTTCTTGTCTCATTTTCATTGATTCAGGTGTACTTACTCCTGCTAAGCTACGTGCGATATAATTTTTATTTGCTCTTTTCTTAACTAGCTCTTCTCTCATTTTCATTGATTCAGACGTACTTACTCCTGCTAAACCACGTGCGATATAATTTTTATTTACTCCTTCTTTGATTAGCTCTTCTCTCATTTTCATTGATTCAGGCGTACTTACTCCTGCTAAGCTACGCGTGATATAATCTTTATCTATTCCTTCTTTAATTAGTTCTTCTCTCATTTTCATTGATTCAGACGTACTTACTCCTGCTAAACCACGTGCAATATAACTTTCACCTACTCCTTCTGTAATTAGTTTTTGTCTCATTTTCATTGATTCAGGTGTACTTACTCCTGCTAAACTATATGCGATAAAATCTTTATCTACTCCTTCTTTAATTAGTTCTTCTCTCATTTTCATTGATTCAGGCGTACTTACTCCTACTAAGCTATATGCGATAAAATCTTTATGTGTTCCTTCTTTAATTAGTTCTTCTCTCATTTTTATTGATTCAGGTGTACTTACTCCTACTAAACCATGTGCAATATAATCTTTATCTATTCCTTCTTTAATTAGTTTTTCTCTCATTTTCATTGATTCAGGCGTACTTACTCCTGCTAATCCAAGCGCGATATGATCTTTATCTACTCCTTCTTCGATTAGTTCTTCTCTCATTTTCATTGATTCAGGCGTACTTACTCCTACTAAGCCACGTGCAATATAATCCTTATTTACTCCTTCTTTAATTAATTCTTGTAATGTTTCAAGTGATTGATTAATGTATTTATTACTAAAAAATTCATTAGATATTTTTTCTCTTTCCGCTTTAGTTAGATTTGTTTCTTTATATAATTCAACTTCCTCGGCTGTATTAGTTTTTTCTTCAGTTTTTTGCCATGATTCTAAATTTATTTTTTCCATAATTTTAATTTATTTAGTATTATTTTAATATTATTATTTCTTTATATAAACAGCTGGAACACTTTCTAAATATTCTCCATCTCTAAAAAATGATAAGTTGTATTTGTTCACAGGAGGATTCTTTCATAAATTATAATCTTTGTAATTATCTTTGTTAACTAATTTTAGATCATTACCAGTATTATATACTATTTTGGTGAATATATTGAAATAATGGATTACTTTTTTATTTCAATATCTTCATTAAGTCCTTTTTGCTAATAGGACCAACTCGTGTGATTTTAGGACTTTGACTAGTTAAATCTAAAATTGTTGAAGCAGGACTTTCTGGTAAATCTCCTGCATCTAAGAATAGATCAGGACGAGAACGCACTTTATTGAAAGTGTTAATTACATCTAATGAGTGCACTAAAGAAACTTCTCCTGAGATATTAGCTGAAGTCGATGTAATTGGTTCTTCTGATTTTTCCATTAGTAATTTTGTAAATTCACAATCAGCAACTCTTAGTCCAATTGTTTTTTTACCCGCTGTTAAAATATCCGGGATAATTTTTCTTTTTTCTAAAATTATAGTTACTTGACCAGGCCAGACAGATTCCAATATTTTTTCTTGTTTTTTATCAATAAAAGCAAGTTTTTTTGCCATTTCAATATCTCTCACTATAATTGGAATCGGTTTTATTATTGGTCTTTTTTTTATTTTAAAAAGACGCTCAATGCTTTTTTCTTGCAATGCACTAACACCTAAACCATAAACAGTATCAGTTGGATAAATAATACACCCGCCTCTTTTAATAACTCCTACAGCTATTTCAATAATATTATAATCCAAATCACTCCAATTACCGACTAAATTAAATTTTATTGTTTTCATTTTAATTCGAAAATGTTATCCACTTTATTTCTATTGACAATAAATATAAATACTCTAAAATACCAATAAGTATTAGTCCTTTAACTTAAAAATTTTTAATAAGGAGGGAAGAAATGAAAAGGAAAAGAATATTAATAGTTGACGACCATAAGAATATGAGATTTCTTCTATCAGAGGAGTTTCTCCCTGAGTGCGATGTATCTTGTTGTGAAAATGGGATTGACGCATTAAGAGAATTTAAAAAAAATAAGCCAGATATTGTTCTTACGGATTTCAAGATGTCTCAAATGAATGGTGACGAATTTATAGAAAAAATCAAAGAAATTGATTGCAATATTCCCGTAATTATGTTCACAGGAAGCATTCCTTTTCCTAAATCTAAAGCTGATAAGACTCTCGAAAAATCTCCATTTTTTAACGAATTACGCGTATCTATAAACAAGTTTTTTAATACACCTCCTTTACTTGTTCCTGCGTAACTAATAATTAATCGCAAAATGCGATAAAGACCAGAAAAAAATATTCTGGTCTTTATTTATTAAATAACTAAATTGATTAATCGATTTGGTATATATATAATTTTCTTTGGTTTTTTATCCTTAAGCCATTTTTTAACTTTATCCCGCGATAATGTTATTTTTTTTGCTTCTTTTTCGGAAATATTTTTTTTAACCTCTACTTTATCTCTAACTTTGCCATTAATCTGAATAATTAACTCCCAAGTTTTCTCTTGAATTAATTTTTTATCATATTCTGGCCATTTTTCTTTAAATATACTTTTCTTATTACCTACTTTCTCCCAAAGTTCTTCACTGATATGAGGAGCAAAAGGAGAAAGTATTACAGCAAATTCACTTAGAATTTTTTTATTACATCCAAATTCCTGAATCTTATTAACTAAAGTCATTAACTTAGCAATAGCCGTATTATATTTTAAACGCATTAAATCATCTTGAACTCCTTTAATCGTTTGATGTAATAATCTAATTAACTGATCATCTGGTTTTTTACTATTAATTTTATTAATCGAATTATATATTCGAATCGTAAACTTATACATACCTTTAATGCCACTATCTCGCCAATCCCCACCTTGTCTCATATCTCCTAAAAACATTAAATACATTCTTACTGTATCTGCTCCATATTGATTAATATATTTATCTGGATTAACTATATTGCCTTTTGACTTACTAATTTTAGCTCCTTCTTTAATAAGTAGCCCGTGAGCTCGAAATTTTTTAAATGGCTCTTCTTCTGAAACATAACCTAATTGATGTAAAACCATTGTTATAAAACGAGAATACAAAAGATGAAGAACACTATGTTCTTTTCCGCCAATATACATATCAACTGGCATCCATTTTTTAAGACGTTTCTTATCTAAAGCTTGATTGTCAAATTCAGTAGAAAGATAACGTAAATAATACCAACTAGAATCAACAAAAGGATCAGAAACATCTGTTTCTCTTTTGGCTGGTTTATTACATTTTGGACAAGCAGTATTAACAAATTCTTTAATCTTATTCAAAGGACCTTTACCTGAGCCATCTGGAAGAAAATCATTCATATCTGGTAAAAGAACTGGCAAATCTTTTTCTGGAACTGGCACCCATCCACAATTATTACATTTAATCATTGGAATGGGCGGACCCCAATATCTCTGACGACTAATACACCAATCTCGCAGTTTGTAATTAATTGATTTTTTACCTAATTTTTTCTTCTCTAACCATTTAATTATTTCTCCTTTTGCTTTATTTGTTTCTAAATTATTTAAAAAACCAGAATTAATTGAAACACTTTCACCAATAAAACATTCTTCTTCTGTTTTTAAAACTTTAATAATATTTAAATTAAATTTCTTAGCAAATTCTAAATCACGTTCATCATGAGCTGGCACAGCCATAATTGCTCCAGTACCATAACCTGATAAAACATAATCAGCTACATACAAAGGAATTTCTTTACTATTTACTGGATTAATAGCCATTAACCCTTTAATTTCTACGCCAGTTTTATCTTTATTTAAATCAGTTCTATCTAGATCTGATTTTACTTTTGCTTTTTTTATATATTTTTCTATTTCTGAATAATTTTTGATTTTTGATTGAAATTTACTTAGTAATTCATGCTCTGGACAGACAACCATATAAGTGCAACCAAATAGAGTATCTGGTCTAGTGGTGAATACTTCTAGAATATAGTCTAAATTTTTAATTTTAAACTTGACTGAGGCGCCTTGGCTTTTGCCAATCCAATTTTTTTGGATTACTTTAACATCTTCGCTCCAATCAATCCAATCTAAATTTTTTAATAATTTTTCTGCATAATCAGTAATGCGCCAAAACCATTGCTCCATATCTTTTTTCTCTACTTGGGCTTCGCATCGCTCACATCTACCACTAATAACTTGTTCATTAGAAAGAACCGTCTTGCAGCTCGGACACCAATTAACTGATGATTTTTTACGATAAGCCAATCCTTTTTCATACATTTTCAAAAAAAGCCATTGAGTCCATCTGTAATAATTAGGTTTATAAGTTTCAACTGTTCTAGTCCAATCATAAGCATTACCAACCATATGAAGTTGTTTATAAAAATTCTTTTCTGTTCGAGAAGAAACATTTTTAATATGTTCTTTTATTTTAATAGCATAATTTTCGGAATGAATACCAAAACCATCTAAACCAATTGGTTCAAAAACATCGTATCCTTGAAGATGCATAAAACGTCCATAAACATCACTATGAACAAAAGCATACATATTTCCAACATGTAATCCTTCAGCTGAAGGATATGGGAACATCATCAAGTTATAATATGGTTTTTTTACCTTATCTAAATCAACTTGATATATTTTATCTTCTTCCCATTTCTTCTGCCATTTCTTTTCAATTTTTTGTGGATTATATTTCATATATTATATCCCAAATAACTCTTTTGCGTTTTTAGTTGTTTGTTCTGCTACTTTTTCAAATTTAATTCCTTTTATTTCAGCTATTTTTTCAGCTACGTATTTTACATAAATTGGTTCATTCCTTTCTTCGCGATGTGGCTCTGGAGTTAAATAAGGAGCATCTGTTTCTAAAATAATTTTATCTAAAGGTAATTTTTTAATAACTTTATCATAATCTCGTGCATAAGTGATTAATCCGTTAAAACTAATATGGAACCCCATATCTATTAATTTTTCTGCCTGAGATAAGCGTCCCATAAAACAATGAATAACCCCTTTTAATCCCGGAACACATGCATGAGGACAATGTGCGCAACCAAAATTAAACATCTCTAAAAGTTCAATCAAGTCGTCATAAGCTTTACGACAATGAATACAAATTGGCTTATCTAAATGCTTAGCCAAATCAACTTGTTCTAAAAAAACTTGTTTTTGCTTATCTTTCTCTTTTTCAGAAATATCATCATAATAATCTAATCCTATCTCTCCAATAGCTACAGTTTTAGGACTTTCTAATAATTTTTTATATTTTTCAACATTAAATTCTTCAAATTCTCTTTCTTCTCCCTTCTCCCATTCAGTTTCTTTTTTTGTTTTCTTATAAACATGACTTGGATGTAAGCCAACACACGCATAAACACCCTCTTTATATTTCTCCGCATATTTAACGGAACGTTTACTTGTACTGTATTGTGAACCAACGTTAATAATCCAAATATTTTCATCTAAAGCACGCTTAATTACTTCATCCCCATCTTTTTCAAAAGGTTTAAAGTTAATATGCGCATGAGTATCTATTAATAAGGGTTTTTTCATATTTAATAATCATAATCTATTTAAGACCTATTTTCAAGCTAAAAAGTAATGAATTTATGTAAGTTTATTACACACAATAATTTTTTGAATTTATGCTAAATTAAAGTCTAGGCAAAGAAAAAAGGCCGAACAAACTGTCGCGGCCTTTTATGTTGATCCTTTTTAAGATTTTTTTAACAAGCTATACGTTTATAAATAGAAAACGGTATTAATTTAATAATAAGTTCTCTACTCCACCAGTTCCATTTTGAGCGAGTACGTACTTGTTTTGAATTAGTACAAAACCATACACTATCTGAATATTGCTCAATTTCCTTACAGCTATGAATTTCAATCTGTTCCTTAGTTTCTTGAACTGCATATGTAAAATCTCTAATACAACGCCACAGATGAGGTTTTGCGGCAATAATCCAAAGTTTTCTAAATCCCTTGCGCTTTGCCCATTTAACAGTATCCCTTGCCATTCGTAGAGTTGGCGGTGGGACACCAGGTTGTTCATATGTATATTCAACATCAATTCCTTCTTTAATTAATACATCTAGTTGAGTATACACTGGTGCAGAAAACTCTTGTGCTTTTTGCGAGGCAATTTGAGCAATAATTTTGTTTGAATGAACAGTGTAGGGTGCTCCAAATGCTTGTGCTACAATTCCTGTTTTCAAGAGACACCTCCTATATTTATTAGTTTATGTAAAATAACTACTACTATTGAATGCTTTATATAAACATATTTTTTAAATTATGTCTATAGTAATAAAGAATATTAGAGGAATTGATTATAATTAAATAATTTATTATAATAAATTAGGAATCAAAAAATAAATTAAAAATAAGATTATAGCTATTTTACCCAAATAATTATGAAAAAGACAAATATCATTATATTTCTAATCATTTTCTTATCTTTTACTCTAGCTTTCTATTTTTATTCGCAAATGCCAGACCAAATGGCTTCACATTGGAATACAAAAGGAGAAGTAGATGATCATATGTCAAAATTCTGGGGTTTATTTCTCATGCCATTAATATCACTAGGTATGTTTTTAATTTTTATTTTTATTCCTAAAATAGATCCACTGAAAAATAATATTAAAAAATTTAGAAAATATTTTGATTGGTTTATTGTCTTAATTATTGCTTTTCTTTTTTATATCTATTTATTGAGCATATATTGGAATCTTGGATATCAATTTAATATAGGAATAATGATAATTCCAGCAATTTCTATTTTATTCTATTTTATTGGAGTTATACTCAAGCAATCTAAAAGAAATTGGTTTATTGGCATTAGAACTCCATGGACATTAAGTAGTGATATTGTCTGGGATAAAACCCATCAATTAGGAAGTAAATTATTTAAAACTTCAGCAATAATTGCTTTAATTGGAATCTTTTTCAATCAATATGCGTTATGGTTCACAGTAATTCCAATAATCGCTTCTGCCTTATATTTAGTAATCTATTCTTATCTTAAGTATAGGAAAATTAAATAATAAAAAGCCCCATAGGGGCTTTTAAAAAACTTCTAAATCTTACAACCGTGGAAATAATACCTCGGTTTTCTTATTTTCCCCAATTTGCTCTAAAATTTTCTCTGAAGTTTCTGGCATAAAAGGACTTAATAAATTAGCAATTTTTTCTATCGCTGTTAATAATTGACCTAAAACTTTTTTAGCTTTTTCTTGATCATCTTTAATTAATTCCCATGGTTTATTCTTATCAATATATTCATCACAAAAACTAATCAATTGCCAAATTAATTCTAAAGCTTCATTTAATTTAATTTCTTTAATCGCTTTATGATATTTTTTTTGAACTAATTTAATTTCTGAATCAAATTCTTGATTAGATTCTTCGCTATTACTCAGAATGACACCTGCTTTTTCTGATAAAGTTAAGACTCTACTAACTAAATTTCCTAATCCATTAGCTAAGTCAGAATTATACCTCTCTTCTAAACGTTTAATATTAAAATCACCATCATTTCCAAAAGGAATCTCTCTTAAAAGAAAATATCTCACTGTATCTGCCCCATATTTATCAGCTAAATAAACTGGATCAATAACATTACCTAATGTTTTACTCATCTTTTGACCTTCTACTGTAAAAAATCCATGAACAAAGATTTTCTTTGGTAATTCTAATCCTGCAGCTAAAAGTAAAGCTGGCCAGAAAATAGCATGGAATTTAACGATGTCCTTAGCAATTAGATGAAGATCAGCTGGCCAATACTTTTTAAACTCCTTAGAATCCTCTCCATAGCCAATAGCAGTGATATAGTTCTGTAAAGCATCCACCCAAACATATGTTTTTTGCTCCTTATCAAAAGGTAAATCAATTCCCCATTTTACCTTTTGACGTGAAATAGAAAGATTTCCTAAATCTTGTTTTAACAAGGATAAAACTTCCTTTTTACGTTCTTTTGGTTCAATTATTATTTTATTTTTTTCAATTAATTCTTTTACTTGAGGAATAAAATCTTTTAACTTAAAAAAATAGTTAGTTTCAGAAATTAATTCTGGTTCTGTTTTGTGATAAGGGCATTTTCCATTAATTAGATCTTTTTTAAAAAGAAAATCCTCACATCCCGAACAATACAATGCCTTATATTCATCCTGATAAACTTTTCCGCTATCTTTTAATTTTAACAAAAACTTTTCTACTCCTTTTTTGTGTTTTTCATCTGTTGTTCTAATAAAGCTATCATAAGAAATATTTAATTTTTTCCAAGCTATTTTGAATAATTCAGATATTTCATCAACAAATTCTTGCGGAGATTTATTTACTTTTTCTGCAGCTTGAGCAATTTTTTCTCCATGTTCATCAGTTCCAGTTAAAAATAGAATATCTTCACCTAGTTTACGATAATAACGAGCTAAAACATCAGCTGCCACAGTAGTATAAGCCGTGCCAATATGCGGAGCTTGATTAGTGTAATATATAGGAGTGGTGATATAGAATTTATTTTTCATATTACTTACCCGCTTGGTGAGGTTTACCTTCTACGACTATCACAAATTCCCCTCTTAACTCTTCTTTAGGTAATAAATTAATTTGTTCAATAACTTCTTTAATATTTCCTCTATAAATAGTTTCAAATTTTTTAGTTAATTCTCTACAAACTACAACCCTTCTTTCGATATCTAAAACATTTTTTAAATCTTCTAATGTTTTTACAATCCTATAAATTGATTCATAAAGAGCAAATGTCCTTTTTATATTAGAAGCATTCTTAAAAAATTTATTTCTTTTTTTCTTAATTGAAGGAAATCCAAGAAAAACGAACTTATCAACTGGAAATCCTGAAACACTTAGTGCTGATATTAAAGCTGATGGACCTGGGATAGAAATAATTTTTAAATTTGGTAAATTATCAAGCAAATAATCAATCAATTTTGATCCCGGATCGCTAATACATGGAGTCCCAGCATCTGAAACTAAAGCTAATTCCTTACCTTTTTTTATTTCTTCTAAAATATATTCTAATTTATTCAATTTGCTATGCTGATGATAACTAATTGTATTTTTAGATATTTCAAAATGATTTAATAATTTCTTAGTTACGCGTGTATCTTCACAAAGAATTAAATCAACTTCTTTTAAAACTTTTAATGCTCGAAAAGATAAATCATCTAAATTACCAATAGGAGTAGCAACAATATATAACATTGATTTAATTAAACCAAAAACTGCCCTTATTTTCAAGGGCAGTTTTTATAATCAAAATAAGTAAATAAAATTAATCGTCCTTCTTTCTAAGATCTTTCAAAAACTCTGCTATAGATGCTGTCAATGGAACAGCCAGAATAAGCCCTAGAACTCCTGCCAATTTAGCTCCAATAAGCATAACCACTATAATAACAATAGGATTTAAACCAACTGCTTTTTTCATAACCTGAGGAACAATAACATAGTTCTCTAACTGTTGAATAACAATATAAAGAACAATAACTAATAAAGCTAAAAATGGAGATATTAAAAAAGCTAGAATAACAGCTGGGATTGCAGCGATAATAGGACCAACATAAGGAATAATTTCAAATAAACCAGCTAATAAAGCTAAAATCAAAACATAAGGGACACCTAAGAAATAAAGTCCAATAAAAGTTAAACAGCCAATAATAAACATTAATAGTAATTGACCTCTCAGCCAACTACCTATTTTTATTTGAATACGATCAATTAAATCAGAGACATAATGTTGATGATCTTTCGGTGTTAATGAAATTAAAAATTTCTTTACTCCTTTTTCTTGAACAGCTAAATAAAAAGAAATTACTAAAACCATTACAGCTGAAAATAGACCACCAAATAAACCGATAATAGTAGCAAAAAGGCTTGAAGTTGCTTCTGTTAATCTACTACTTATTTTATAAAGAAAACCTTGTAAATTACCTTCAACTTGATATTTTCCCCATAATTCATTAATACTCAACCCCATCTTATCCATGAAGTCAGGAAAATGATTAGTTAATTCTTTAATCTGTTCAGCTAAAGTAGGAAAAATTAAAGTAACAACTAAAGCTAAAAGCAATAAAACAAGAAGATAAATAAATATTACTCCAAAAATACGAGGTACCTTACGTCTTTGTAACCAGCTAACTGGACCATTAACAGCTGCTGCAATGATGACTGCAACAAAAACAATAGCAAGAATATCTCTAATTAAATACAAAAAAACCAATCCTAATAGAATTAGAATAACCCTAAAAATAGTTGATGTAGAAATATTAATTGTTTGTGTATTATTATTCATTCTAAATTTTTAATAATTTATCAAACCTTTTTTTATCTTTAAACGGCCCAATTAAAGCTAAATTAAGCTTTTCTGTCTTGAAAATATCTTTAGCCACTCTTTGAATGTCATTAACCGTTACTGCATCAATTTTAGCGAATTTTTGCTCTAAAGTCAAAATTTTATTAGTTAAAAGTTCTTGCAGAGCATAAAAAGAAGCTTGTTCGTCTGATGATTCCATACCAATAAGAGATGTTCCTTTAATATAGTCCTTGGCTTTTTTTAATTCAGCTGGACTGATTTTCTGTTGAGATATTTTTTTATATTCTTTAAGAATTGTTTCAATTGCTTTTTCTACTTTTTGATTATCTACCCCAGCTCGAGTGCATAGAAATCCAGTATCTGTATTTGTTTCAGCTCCAGTGCAGATAT